>ERZ507065.95-NODE-95-length-82077-cov-5.921570_pt1 | contig 82077 bp, 65 predicted proteins | sample MGYA00513785_ERZ507065 | MGnify/ENA metagenome assembly ERZ507065
TGTAAATCTTGATTCAGAAGAGAATATTAAAAGGTAGCAAGTTATGCTAATTTATATAATATGGTTTTATGAAAATAAGTATTTTAGTCCCGATTTACAATGTAGAGAATTATATTTCCAAATGTATTGATTCTTTGTTCGGACAATCGTATGAAGATGTAGAATTTGTGTTTGTTAACGATAATACTCCGGATGGCAGTCTTTCCATATTGCATCAAAAGATGAGCCTGTATCCACAACGTGCAAGCCAGACTATTATCGTGAATCATACGGAAAATAGAGGGCTTTCTGCTAGTAGAAACACTGGATTGGATTATGCTACAGGAGATTATATCCTGTTTGTGGATAGTGATGATTATCTTCGTTTAGATGCTGTTGAGCTATTGGCCAAAGCGGTCATGGAGACCCCTTCGGATATGGTAATCTTCGACTCAAAGCATGTGTTTAAAGGTTATGAGAAAGAAGAGCAAACATTTTATGATGGCAATAAGCAGAAATACCTTGAGGCTCTTCTATATAGAGAAAATGCACTGAGTGTGTGGGGGAAATTTTATTCTCGAAGATTCTTGGCTGATAAAAACTTGAGATTCGTTGAAGGAATTAATTTCGGTGAAGATTATGCCACTTTGCCGAGAGTGGTGTATCATGCGAAGTTCGTGCAAAAATTGGATGAGTATTTATATTATTACGTCAGGTATAATCAAAATTCATATACCAATAATCTGAACCTAAAAAGCATTGACAGTTTGATAAGGGCAACCAGAGTGCTTTATGATTTCTTCTCCAATGTTCCTGATAGAGAACACTTCAGAATGACGTTGAAGAGGATGCTGATTTTGAATATGCTATATTTATTGTTCAACAGCCCATCAGAGAACTTTTACTACATACTAAAAACATTTCAGCTACCTACGGACATTCAAATAAATGAAGTGAGCTTACCATTGTCTAAAAAGGTGGTGTTTATCTTGTTGAAATCAAAATACTATCGATTAGTGTATTTCGTAAGAAAGATTTTTGAATTATGTCGATAATAAACAGTTTCTTGGATTATCTTCGGTTCTTCCAACTATTTCTTAGAAGCTGTTTAAAAATGAATTAAAATAATTATCATGTAATTGTTTATTGCTTTGAATATTAGCTGTTTAATTAAACTATTGCTCTTGACTTTATGGTTACTAAGACATTAAGTTATAGAACAATATTCAACCAACCTCACTGATAAACAGTGGTAATTTATAGAAAAAATAGTGAATACACAAAAGAGAAGATGAAAATATTCTGTTCGTGGCATTTTTGACGCTATTCTCTACTTACTCAAAACAGGTTGTCAATGGCGTATGCTACCTTCAAATTTTGCACCTTGGCAGAGTGTATATTACTATTTCAGCAAATGGAAGAATGAAGGTGTAATAGAAGAACTATTAAGCGTTATTCATTCTAATGTACATAAACAATTAGGGAAGTCTGAAAGTCTGAGTTTAGGAATTATTGACTCAAGAAGTATTAAGACCTCTCATCATGTTGATTCTCATAGAGGTATTGATGGAAATAAAAAGATAAAAGGGCGAAAACAGCATCTAATCGTTGATACTCTTGGGCTTCCAATGGCAGTAGCTGTTCATTAAGTAAACATTCATGATAGCAAGGGGGGGCCGCAAGTTGTTGACAAACTTGTGTTCAAGTTCCCTCGTTTGGTTAAAATACTCGCTGATGGAGGATACAGAGGAACTCTCACTGATTGGATTTTGGATAAATTCGGATGAGAATTAGAGGTCGTTTTACGACCTGATGAATCTCCCTCGAAATTTGAAGTTCTACCAAAACGCTGGATTGTAGAGAGAAGTTTTGCATGGCTTGAGAATTTCAGAAGGCTTATGATTGACTACGAGTTTTATACAGAAACAGCTGTTGCCATGATACAATTGGTTTTCTGCAAAATAATGCTTAATAAATATTATGATTGATTTTTAAACAACTTCTTAATTGTAGACCGATTAATAGAATTATTTTTTTTGATAAAAATAGTAAAAAGTGAAATTAACTGTATTGTCAAATAGGTTTATACCTGTTATTTATTCTGTCGTTTCTTTATTGTTATTATTTTGTGTCAATCATTTGGAATTAGTGACTGATTTAGAGTTGTCAATTATTTATGTTTTGATTCAGATTATTTCAATATTTGTTGCTTGGTATCTATCTCGCAAAAGTTTAGGGATATTTATAATGTTTCAGTTAACATTTAGTTTGTTTATTGGAGGACGTTTTTTTGCATATTTGCTAAATCCAACATTAGATATTGATATTTTTGAACCAACATATTTTTTTGACTATAATGTTTCAACTGAACGTAAAATAGAAATCTATTCATATGTTTTATTGTTCGTTATCTTTTCAGTCTTAGGTTATTCTCTGACTCGAAGGAAAAATAATTTTAAGTATGTCTTAAATTTATCAGTTAGAGAGAGCTCCGTTAGGCGTATCTCCAAGATCGGGGATGTACTTTTCCCTGTTTTTGCTGTTTGTACCCTATGGCCTGCGTTTGATACATTGAAGGAAGCGATGTCGGGAGGAGGATACTTATTATTATATGCCACACAGTCTGATGAATATAGCTCAGGTGAAAATTTTGTGCCGAATTTAATTTTGTTTTTTTTCTCTTTTGCTTTTGTTTATGGAGATAAAAGTCAACAAAGGAAATACCTCATATTATATTTGCTTAATTCTGTGTTGACTTTGTTGATAGGAGCACGTGGTGGCATTGGTGCTTTATTCCTCTTTATGATATGGATTTATTCTTTGAAACATAGGATAAATCTGTATAAATTGTTTGTTGGTAGTGTACTAGCCATGGTTTTATTGCTTTTTCTCTTTTCTTTTTCGGTACGGGCCGCTGAGTATGGAGACTCATCTTTCTCCATAAACACATTGTTGACGAGTATATCTGTGTTTTTATATACACAAGGCATTTCTTTAATGGTATTTGATGCTTCACGCTTGATTGACGTGTATCCTTTTATTGGCTATTTACAAGTGTTTATTCCTGGTGCGACTTTCTTTTATGGCTTAATGGGGAACAGTTTACTTCCACAAGATTTCTCTTTTACCTATCATATGTGTTATGAGTTGAATCCTTCTTTGTATGTAAATGGTAATGGCTTAGGATGGAGTGTTCTTTCTGATGTATATTTATTCTCTTTTGGATATATTTGGATTTTTACAGTATTGTCTTTCTTAATAGGTAGTGCGTTTGGAATTCTAGAAGTACTTTCTGAGAAATATGTCTTTTATCGATATATCGTTTTTTATATTTTTATGGCATGTATGTTGATTCCGAGAGGTGCAGGATTGATACCTCTGTTGATATATGGAGTTGTTTATCTTTTTTTGTTTCGTTTAATAACTTTTGAGAAAAATAAAAGCTAATGCAATGAGTGGGTTTAGTACGGATCTGGCAACAATTATAGTCCCCATTTATAGCGTAGAGAATCATATAGCAAAATGTGTTGAGACTTCTTAGACTTATGTAAATAGAGTATGTCTTCGTGAATGATTGTACTTCTGATTGTAGCATGGAGGTGTTGTATGTTATGATAGAGAAATATCCAAATCGGAAATCTCATATAACTGTTATTGTCAATGAAACAAATAGGAGATTGGCATATTGTAGAAATATTAGGTGTAGGACATGTGCATGGAGATTATGTAATGCACGTTGATAGTGATGATTATATGTAATATGATTTCTTCTCCAGTGCTCCTGATAGAGAACACTTCAGAATGACGTTGAAGAGGATGCTGATTTTGAATATGCTATATTTATTGTTCAACAGCCCATCAGAGAACTTTTACTACATACTAAAAACATTTCAGCTACCTACGGACATTCAAATAAATGAAGTGAGCTTACCATTGTCTAAAAAGGTGGTGTTTATCTTGTTGAAATCAAAATACTATCGATTAGTGTATTTCGTAAGAAAGATTTTTGAATTATGTCGATAATAAACAGTTTCTTGGATTATCTTCGGTTCTTCCAACTATTTCTTAGAATATCAGGAAAAATGTATCATAGTGGTTTTGCAAAGCGAGCTGCTATGATTCACAATATCCCATATGCGGAAATATCATATTAGTCAAATAATTTGTATAAATAGCCATTGGATTATGAATTTGATATTTGTTATTCCCAATATTACTTCGCAAGGGGGAACGGAGCGTACTACCGTTTTGCTGGCTAATCATTTTGTAGATATGGGCTATAGGGTGACCATTATCAGTTTTTCTAGATTGCCGGGATTAGTCCAGATGTATCCCGTATCTTCGAAAGTTCAGGTGGTGTTTTTGTCAGAACAGAACTATACGAAGGAAATGGGAATATGGAAGCGCTTCCGTTTTCTTGTCACAACGATTAATAAACTGTCCAGATTCTTGAAGACAAGTACTTTTGATGTTATTATTTCGCAATCGCTGATGGCCAATGTCGCCATTCTTTTCTCCGGCTTTTCCAAAAAGTCGGTTGCTTGCGAGCACTATATGTATAATAAGTACCCTATGCCGATAAGGCTGGTTAGAAGTATAATCTATAGATGCTTTAGGAAAGTTGTTGTGCTTACCAATCATGATGCTGTTAAATACCGGAAACATGGAATTGCCGCTGAAGTGATTCCCAATATGATCACCTTTGATTTACATGAGAATATAGGTGGTAATAGCAAGAAGATAATTTCTGTGGGAAGACTTTCAAGCGAAAAGGGATTTGATATGTTATTACCTGCGATAGTTCCTGTCTTTGAACGGCATCCGGATTGGCATTTGTTCATTTATGGTGAGGGCGTTGACCATGATGCGTTAGTCATATTGTGTGATGAGTTGTCTTTACAAAAGAATGTCACTTTCAGCGGTTTCGTGAAGGATATTAAAAGTGAGTATGTATCTGCTGATTTCTTTGTGATGTCTTCAAGGTATGAAGGGTTCCCGATGGTTCTATTGGAAGCCTTGTCGTGCGGCTTGCCTGTTGTGTCTTTTGATTGTCCTACAGGTCCATCCGAAATACTCCAGTACGGAGCTGGCCTTTTGGTTGAAAATCAATCGATTTCTCAGTTGTCAGCTTCGATATTGAAAATGATTGAGGATAGGGAGTTGCGAAATGAATGTGCAGGAAAGGCTCATTATACAGCACAAAAATATTCCCCCGAGATTATTTGTCGACGCTGGATTGATTTATTTAAAGGATTGTCCATTTGAGATATTTGTGGAGTTACACGCCTTTGTCTGCGCAATCTTATTCTCTATTTTTAATATAATTTTAAAATATGCATTTTGATTTTCTTGTTGTTGGCTCCGGTCTGTTTGGAGCCACCGTCGCTTATATCCTTAATTCTCGTGGGTATAAATGTTTAGTGATAGATAAACGCTCCCACATCGCTGGTAATGTATATACGGAAAATGTGAGAGATATAAACGTCCATAAATACGGTGCCCACATCTTTCATACAAGCAATAAAAAAGTCTGGGAGTTCGTGAATGCTTTTGCGGAATTTAATCGATATACAAACTCTCCTGTGGCTAACTATAAGGGGAAGTTGTATAATCTCCCTTTTAACATGAATACCTTTTATCAAATGTGGGGTGTGACAACTCCGGAACAGGCCGCTGAGAAAATAGAGCGGCAGCGAAAAGAATCCGGTATTATTCATCCTAAAAATTTGGAGGAGCAAGCGATATCCCTAATAGGGAAGGATATTTATTATACGTTGATCAAAGATTATACGGAGAAGCAATGGGGGCGTAAATGTACTGAATTACCGGCATTTATTATCAAACGACTTCCTGTTCGATTCACTTTTGATAACAATTATTTCAATGATACTTATCAAGGAATTCCGATTGGAGGATATACAAAGATGGTAGAGAAAATGTTGGAGGGCATTGAGGTTCGTTTGAATACAGATTATTTTGAAAATCGAGAATATTTTGATTCTATCGCTGACAAAATCATTTATACCGGAGAGATAGATCGGTATTTTGATTACTGTTATGGACATTTGGAATATCGTACAGTAAGTTTTGAAACGGAATTGTTAGAAGGAGTTTCTAATTTCCAAGGGAATGCCGTGGTGAATTATACGGATGCGGATACTCCTTATACCCGTATTATCGAGCATAAACATTTCGAGTTCGGACAACAACCGGATACGGTGATCTCACGAGAGTATTCTAAAGAATGGCAGCTAGGGGATGAGCCCTATTATCCTGTGAATGATGATCGCAATGGGAAATTATACGCTAAATATAAAGCCCTTGCGGATACGCAATCCAAAGTGTTGTTTGGTGGGCGTTTGGCCGAGTATAGGTATTATGATATGCATCAAGTAATAGAGAATGCTTTGATATTAGCGGAAAAAATCATTAAAACTCATTGATATGAAAGAAGGACTTGTTTCTATTATAACCCCTGTTTATAATGGAGAGAAATATATCAGCGAAACTATAGAGTCTGTCATCAAGCAAACTTATCTGGATTGGGAAATGATTGTCGTAGATGATGGTTCGAAGGATGGCAGCGCAGCGATTGTCCGGCGATATGCGGAAAAGGAAAGTCGTATAACCTTGCTCCAACAGCCGAATGGAGGATCGGCATCCGCACGAAATAACGGGATCAGGTATGCGAACGGACAATACATAGCCTTGCTTGATAGCGATGATCTTTGGGATCCGGATTTCTTGAAAAGCCAATTGGCTCTGATGAAAGAAAAGAACACTATTTGTGTACATGGTTCTTATAAACGGATTAACGAAAACTCGGAGGAAATATTGAAAGCTTGGAAGGCTAAAAAAGAAGTTACATATAAGCAGATGCAGATGACGAATCATATCGCTTGTTTGACCGGATTGTATGATACCTCAAAGTTTGGGAAAATATATTTGAAGGAGGAGCTGAGAAGTATTCGTGATGATTACGCTTATTGGCTGGATGTTGTAAAACTAGCAGGAGTTTCTTATGGAAACCAAGATGTTTTAGCAAGTTATCGGGTTATTTCTTCGTCTACTACCGGCAAGAAAAAGAAGCTGATAAGAGCCCAATTTTATTTTTATTATCACTATCAAAGACTAGGACTATTCAAATCGATCTTATATACAATGTATTGGGGAATACTTGGAGTATTAAAATTTAGTGGTAAGTATTGACGTTAATTTTTTTGAAGGCAAGGTGGGTATGTAGACTTACATAGACAACAGTCTTTCGATAAACAAAGGGCGGTATTTTTTACTTTTCGCTTATGAGAAGTAAAGAATATTGCCCTTTTCTTACAAAATCGGGTATGGGGATCGAAATGGATTGCCCTTAGAGTCTCCCAAATAAATATTCGATCTTTAACAATTCATAAATATATGATGGGCTTTGGATGTATGGACTATTTTTCTTGTTTAACAAGATCTCATAAACTTTAGAGTTATATATGAGATTGAGTACCATGGGATATCCTGTTTGAATCCTCTATTAGGTATTATTGCAATTGTCCTCCATTATCAATGGATTGAAGATGTTCTACATGATAGAACTCATCAAGGAATTGAAGTGCTTGAAAACGGTACAAATATTGGAAAGCTCTTTTTACCGATATTTAGAAGCGCTTGGAAAAAGCTCGTATGCAAGCATTTATGTAGGGTATTTTATACTTATCTTCCATTATAGGACCTTTTGTTTTCTAATGATGCGAAGATAGCTTTTTTCTTTTTAATCTAAAGTGATTTATTGCGGAAAATTGAGTATTTCATAGAATGAAAGCTAGAATCGGAGACTTGTTCCGGAAAAAAGTTCTATCTTTGTTCAACAACAGGTGTAGTAAGAAAAAAGGTTATGACGACTATGCGTAAATTACCGATAGGAATACAGAGTTTCGAAAATATTCGGAATGAGAACTATTTATATGTGGATAAGACTGCCTTGATTTACCAATTGGTGACGAAAGGTAAGCCTTACTTTCTGAGTCGTCCTCGCCGTTTTGGGAAAAGTTTATTGATATCTACGTTAGAAGCCTATTTCCAAGGGAAAAAAGAACTGTTTAAAGGATTGGCTATCGATCAGCTAGAGCAGGATTGGAATGTTTATCCGGTATTGCATTTGGATTTGAACGCACGCAAATATGAGTCGGAGGCAGATCTGGTGGCTATATTGAACCAATATCTTGAAATGTGAGAGGCTGATTACGGCGATGAGATGAAATTGCGAGCTCCGGAAGAACGTTTTTTTTACGTGATTCGTCGTGCATGGGAACAAACGGGCAGACAAGTAGTAGTCTTGATAGACGAATATGATAAACCTCTTTTGCAAACGATTCATAACGAACCCTTGCAAGAGGCGTATAGACATATCATGAAAGCGTTTTATGGAGTGCTCAAGAGTGCGGATCGTTATTTACGTTTTGTCTTTCTTACCGGAGTTACCAAATTTGCGCAAGTGAGTGTTTTCAGTGATTTGAACCAACTCAATGATATAAGTTTAGACTATGACTATGCGACACTTTGCGGGATTACCCATGCGGAGTTGGTCGATAATCTAACACCGGAGTTAGAGCAGTTGGGACAGATGCAGTCCTTATCAAGGAAAGAGACCGTGGAGACAATGGTGCGGCAATATGACGGGTATCATTTTCATCCGAGCCGAGAAGGTGTCCTTAATCCATTCAGCGCATTGAGTGCCTTGCGGAAGAGAGAGTTTGGCGATTATTGGTTTCAGACCGGTACGCCTACGTTTCTTGTCGAATTATTAAAGAAAAGCGAGTTTGATCTGCGTATCCTGATTGATGGCGTAGAGACACAAGCTTCGGCCTTTACCGAATACTGTGCGGAACGGAATAATCCGATCCCCCTTCTTTATCAGAGTGGATATTTGACCATAAAGGAGTATGATCCCCGTTTTAAACTTTATAAACTCGAATTTCCCAATGAAGAGGTTCGCTATGGTTTTCTGAACTTTATAACTCCTTTTTATTCATCTATATCCGATGAGGAAAGAGGTATACGCCGAAAAATTGGAGGCTAAATGCGAGGAGAAAGATTAGGAGCGTCTTTTATGTCAAATCCTATCCGTATATGAGCGAGTTTTCCTATATTTGTGTTGACTTTAAATGTAAATAGATTATATGGAAAAACAAAAACAACAACCTCAGCGGTTGCAATCATTGGATGCCCTTAGGGGTTTTGACATGCTCTTTATTATGGGCGGTGCTTCTTTATTTGTCGCTTTGGCGACATTGTTTCCGAATCCTTTTTTTCAGGCGATAGCCGGGCAGATGGAACATGTGGAATGGAACGGATTGGCGCATCACGACACGATCTTCCCATTGTTCCTCTTTATTGCGGGTATCTCGTTTCCGTTCTCACTAGAGAAGCAACGAGGAAAAGGTATGACGGAAGGGGCGATTTATAAGAAGATCGTCCGTCGGGGGATTACCTTGGTTTTCTTGGGATTGGTATATAACGGGCTATTGTCGTTTGAATTTGACCACCTGCGTTGCGCAAGCGTGCTGGCGCGTATCGGGTTGGGATGGATGTTTGCGGCCTTGTTGTTTGTCCGTTTCGGTTGGAAAGCGCGTGCGGGGATAACGGCTCTTATCTTGGTTGGCTATTGGCTGGTGATGGCTTTTGTGCCTGTGCCGGACGCCGGTGGAGCGGGGCCGTTCACGCTCGAGGGAAATTTGGTGGGGTATATTGACCGCCTGTTTCTTCCCGGACGTTTGCACGAGACTGTTTTTGATCCGGAGGGTTTATTCTCCACCGTCCCCGCAATTGCCACGGCAATGTTGGGTATGTTCACCGGTGAATGGATTAAGTTACGGAAAGAGGGGCTGACCGACCGAAAGAAAGTGCTTTGTTTAGTAGGAGCGGGAGCTGTATTGTTGATCGTCGGCTTGTTATGGAGCTTGGTCTTCCCGATCAACAAGAAGCTATGGACAAGTTCCTTTGTCTGTGTGGTAGGTGCTTATTCCGTTTGGATGTTTGCTTTGTTCTTCTATATCATAGATGTATTGGGGTGGCGTAAATGGACTTTGTTTTTTACCGTGATCGGCATGAACTCTATTACGATCTATTTGGCGCAGCGTTTCATCCGTTTCTCCTATACTTCCGAGGCTATATTCGGAGGGCTGGCGAAGTTGATGCCCGAGACCGCCCAGCCTTTGGTTAGCGCTATCGCATATATCGCTGTTTGTTGGGGATTCTTGTATTTCTTATATCGCCAACGTATTTTCTTGAAAGTATAATAAACGGATGGAGAAGAAGAAATTAAATCGGTTGGAGTCATTGGACGTACTCCGTGGCTTCGACCTTTTTTGCTTAGTGGTGTTGGAGATGGTGTTGCATCCGCTGGCCCATGCGATCGATATGCCTTGGTTTAATTCTTTTATGTGGGGATTCTCGCATGTGGAATGGGAGGGATTCTCTACGTGGGATCTCGTGATGCCCTTATTCTTATTCATGGCGGGAGTTTCTATGCCTTTCTCTTTGTCTCGTTATAAGGATATGCCCGATAAGATGGCGGTATATCGGCGGATCGGGAAACGGGTGCTACTGCTTTGGGTCTTCGGTATGATGTGCCAAGGTAATTTATTGGCTTTGGACCCGGACCGGGTTTATTTGTATTCAAATACTTTGCAGTCGATCGCTATGGGGTATTTGATTGCTTCCTTGTTATTCTTGCATGTAAGGATACGGGTACAGATCGGTATAGCGGCGTCTCTTTTATTAATCTTTTGGGGAACGATGGAGTTTATTACAGTCGGTAACTATGGGGGAGGTTCGTACACACCGGATAGTAATTTGGCCGAATGGATCGATCGCACCGTACTGGGACGTTTCCGGGATGGGGCGACGGTGGAGAACGGGGAGGTGATATTCGCTACTTGGTATCGTTATACATGGATACTGAGCAGCTTGAATTTCGGGGTAACCGTGTTGACTGGGTTGTTCGCCGGATATATCCTAAAGAACAAATTATATTCCGAGCGGCTCAAATTACGGATGTTATTCGGTATTGGTCTGGGTATGGTTATCGCCGGATGGCTTTGGGGTATCGAGCTTCCCGTTATTAAGAAACTGTGGACTAGTTCGATGGTATTGGTGAGCAGTGGGTACTGTTTCTTGCTTATGGGGTTGTTCTATTATTGGATCGACTATAAAGGGCATCGAAAGTATACGACTTGGCTGAAAGTGTATGGCATGAATTCAATACTGGCTTATATGCTTACTAACGTGGTAAGTTTTAGGTGTATCGGCGAATCCTTGTTTTTCGGAACCCAGCAATATTTAGGAAATTATTATCCGGTGCTCATTGCCATGTGCAATGTATCGGTAATTTATGTACTTTTGTATGCGTTTTATAAACATAATATTTTCCTTAAAGTATAGAAACAAGAAAACTTAGATCGAAGAAAGATGGAATCAATCAAACAAATATACCGGATGGGTCATGGCCCTTCAAGCAGTCATACTATGGGGCCGATGCGTGCGGCACAAATGTTCTTGGAACGTAACCGGGGCGCTGTTCGTTTTAACGTAACCTTATATGGTAGTCTGGCGGCTACGGGAAAAGGCCATATGACGGACGCAGCTATTCTTGAGGTATTACAGCCGGTCGCGAAGACAAATATTACTTGGGAACCCAAGACTTTCTTGCCGTTCCACCCGAACGGGATGTTGTTCGAGTCGTATAATGAGAGTGGCGAGGAGCTGGATACGTGGACCGTATATAGTATCGGCGGGGGAACCTTGGCGAACGAGTCTTTCAATGAGTTGAGGACGGAGCAAGTATACGATATGCATACGATCAAGGAGATACAGGCTTGGTGTGAGAAGACTGGCCATTCCTATTGGGAATATGTCGAGCAGCACGAAGGCCCTTCTATCTGGGATTATCTGGCTGAGGTATGGGAAGTGATGCAGGATGCGGTTCGTCGTGGTCTGGAAGCGGAAGGCATCTTGCCGGGAGGTTTGGGCATTCGTCGTAAGGCTTCCGATTATATGATCCGTGCGAAAGGTTATGGCAGCAGTATCAAGAGCCGGGGAATGGTGTATGCCTATGCCTTGGCGGTGTCTGAGGAGAATGCGTGCGGTGGGAAGATCGTGACCGCTCCGACTTGTGGTTCTTGCGGTGTAATGCCTGCGGTCCTTTATCACTTGAAGGAGACGCGTGAGTTCCGTGATTCCCGTATATTGCGTGCGTTGGCTACGGCAGGCTTGTTTGGAAATGTGGTGCGTACGAATGCCTCCGTATCGGGGGCAGAGGTAGGTTGCCAAGGTGAGGTTGGCGTGGCTTGCGCTATGGCTGCCGCTGCCGCCAGTCAGTTGTTTGGTGGTACGCCCGCACAGATCGAGTATGCCGCCGAGATGGGATTGGAGCATCACTTGGGATTGACTTGCGATCCTGTTTGTGGCTTGGTACAAATCCCTTGTATCGAGCGAAACGCTTTTGCTGCTGCCCGTGCACTTGACGCGAATACGTTCTCGAACTTCTCCGACGGAAAACACCGGGTAAGTTTTGATCAGGTGGTTGAGGTGATGCGCCAGACAGGTAATGATTTGCCCAGTCTTTATAAGGAGACCTCGGAAGGTGGTTTGGCGAAGAACATGGAGAACTCGAATAATTAAAAGATACTATTTGATTTACTAATAAATAATCTACTATTGATGATAAACGGAAAGAAAAGCCTGTTTTACACTGTATTGATGGCCGGTGCCTTGATGTCCTGTGGTGGCCCTAAACAGGCTCCAAATGAAGAGGTAGCGAAGAGTGGTAATCCTGTGTTCGAGGGTTGGTACGCCGATCCGGAGGGAATTATTTACGGGGATACCTATTGGATTTACCCGACTACGAGTGATTTATATGAGAAGCAAACCTTCTTCGATTGCTTCTCTTCCAAGGATTTGGTGAATTGGACCAAGCATACCGCCATTCTTGATACGGCAGAGGTGAAATGGGCGAAGATCGCTATGTGGGCTCCTTCGGTAATCAACAAGGATGGCAAGTATTATCTTTTCTTCGGGGCGAATGACGTGCATGAGGGAGAGATCGGAGGCATCGGTGTTGCCGTGAGCGATCGTCCGGAAGGGCCTTATAAGGATTTGCTGGGTAAGCCGCTGATCAACGAGATCGTGAACGGGGCGCAGCCGATCGATCAGTTTGTTTTCCACGACGCTGACAATGATGAGTATTATATGTATTACGGTGGTTGGAAGCACTGCAACATGGTACGCTTGAACAAAGACTTTACCGGACTTATACCGTTTGAGGACGGAACGATTTATAAAGAGGTAACTCCCAAGGATTACGTGGAAGGCCCGTTTATGTTTAAGAAGAATGGTAAATATTACTTCATGTGGAGTGAGGGTGGCTGGACCGGACCGGATTACAAGGTCGCTTACGCCATCTCCGATTCTCCTTTTGGCCCGTTCAATCGTATCGGGGAGGTCTTGCGGCAAAATTTCGATATCGCCAACGGAGCGGGGCACCACTCGATCATGCATGTGCCGAATTCGGAAGATTACTACATCGTGTACCATCGCCGGCCGGCCGGGGTCAAGACACGTGACCACCGGGAGACTTGTATCGAGAAGATGACGTTCAACGAGGAGGGATTGATCAATCCCGTGGAGATTACAACCGAAGGAGTTGAGGCTCGCACGATCCAATAATTACTTCCGATAGAAATGAAAGGCGGGTTCGAAGGGAATCCGCCTTCCTCTCGAAAGGAATCGTATTTCCTCTCGAATGAAAAAAAGAAGGATTACATAGCAAGAAAACTTAGGTTTTACTTGCTATGTAATTTTTTTATACTACTTTTGACGCATGTGTCAAACAGTAATGACAAACAATGGTGACAAAACAAAAAATAACATTTTATTATGGAAGCGAAAGATATGAATGAGATGGAGCCTCGCATCATAGAAGCGGCGAAGCGAGTGTTTGTCCGAAAGGGGTACGAGGCGGCTACCATGAGTGACGTGGCGGCAGAAGTGGGTATTGGCAGGACGGCCTTACATTATTATTATAGGACGAAAGAGATTCTGTTCGACGCTATTTTCGGGCAATTGCTTTCTTCATTGTTGCCGAACATCGATCGGGTTTTGGATGAGAAGAGTACGATGCTGGAGAAAATGCCGGTGATCGTTGATCTGTATATGGGAATTGTTCGTGCGAACCCGATGTTCCCGAATTTTGTGGTGGGCGAGTTAAACAGAGATCCGGAACGTTTATTCCAGACCGTGCTGAAAGATCCGAAAAAAATACAGCCCATCTTGCGTCTTCGTCGTCAGATAGAGGAGGAGATGGACAAGGGGCTTCTACGGAAGATGCCGGTCATAGATTTAGTTTCGACCTTGGTGAGCCTAGTGGTCTTCCCGTTGTTGATCCGCAAGCCACTAGCGGCGGCTTTTTTGGATAACGATATGGGTCGGTTTGAGGAATATATGGATAGGCGCAGGGATTTGATCGTCGAGGTAATAACCCAGCTGATGGTCCCGGATGCCAGATGATGGATTTGTTCAATTTAATAAACATATCATAGAGTATATGAGAGGTGTATATGTATTATTGTTAATTAGCCTGTTGGGTTATACCGGAAGGGTTAGCGGACAGGAATCGGTCACGATCACCCAGTGTTACGAGTGGGCGAGGGCGAATTATCCGCAGATTCATCAAATGGGGTTGATCGATCAGACGGAGCGTTATAGCTTGAGTAATGTGGGCAAGGCTTGGTTTCCCCAGCTTTCGGTAAGCGGTAAGGCAAGCTATCAGAGCGACGTGACGAAGTTGCCTTTGGATGGCGATAAGATCTCCTCGCTTCTTCCCGGCTTTGAGATCCCTAGCTTGAGCAAGGATCAGTATCAAGTCGTGGCGCAGGTGGACCAGACGATTTGGGACGGTGGTAGCACCCGTTCGGCCCGTGCCTTGACTCGTGCCGAGGCGATCGCCAACCGGGAGCAATTGGAAAGTGAGTTGTATGCGCTGAACGACCGGGTGAATCAAATCTACTTCGGTTGCCTGCTGCAAGACGAGTTGATACGTCAGAACGCTTTGCTTCAAAAGGAGTTGCAGGTCAATATCGAGCGTATCAAGGCGATGATGGACAATGGCGTGGCGAATCAATCGGATCTGGAAAGTATGGAAGTGGAACTGCTGAATGCCCGCCAAAATGAGATTGAGCTAAGAGCGTCTCGCACGGTATATCGGCAGATGTTGGCGACCTTTATCAATAAACCGTTGACGGATCAAGTCGTCTTGAAGACTCCGGAGTCACCCGAGCGTTCATTGTCCACGCAAATCAACCGTCCGGAATTACGGGCCTTGGATGCTAAGAGCGAATGGATCGAGACGCAAAACAAGCAGGTAACGGCGGGCTTGATGCCTCGTATCGGAGCTTTCGTACAAGGTGGTTACGGCCGGCCGGGCTTGAATATGCTGGAGGATAGTTTCGAGCCTTATTATGTGGCCGGTGTCCGTCTTTCTTGGAATCTGGGGAAGTTGTACACGCTGAAGAACGACCGGAGGAAGATCGAGGTAAGCCGTCGCCAGATTGATGTGCAACGGGAGACCTTCTTATTCAATACCCGCCTGCAACTTTTGCAGCAAAACACGGAGATAAAGAAAATGACGGACCTGATGCGTGCCGATGACGATATCATCCGTCTGAGAACAAGCATCAAGCAGGCGGCGGAGGTGAAGCTGGAGAATGGCGTGATTTCCGTCACGGACCTAATCCGGGAGATCAACGCCGAGGACATGGCCCGGCAAACCGCCGCGGCGCATCGTGTACAGCGCTTGATGACCATTTATAATTATATGTATACAACGAATTAAATAGAGTATGACAAATACAATTGATTTATGAGACATTTGATTTTTATCAGCTTATGCAGCCTTCTATGGACGGCTTGCGGTAATACAGACAATGATTTTGACGCTTCCGGCACCTTTGAGGCAACCGAGATATTGGTATCTTCGGAAGCCAACGGTAAGATCATGGAACTGAATATCGAGGAGGGCGATCGCTTGGATGCCGGCGCCATCGTGGGTTACGTGGATAGCACCCAGCTTTTTCTGCGGAAGATGCAACTCTCTGCCAGCCTTCGCTCGGTAGATATTCGCAAGCCGGATATCCGTAAGCAGATCGCTGTCTTGGAACAACAAATCGCCACGGCTAAGACCGAGCAACAGCGACAGGAAAACTTGGTGCGTGCGAAAGCGGGTAACCAAAAGCAACTGGACGATATCGTGAATAACATCAAATATCTTCAGAAACAACTGGATGCCCAATACTCCTCCTTAAGCAAGACGACGGGAGGTGCCGACGCCGAGGCGGAAGGCCTGCAATACCAGATCATGCAATTGGATGATCAACTGATGAAAAGCCGTATCCTCAATCCCCAGACCGGTACGGTATTGGTGAAATACGCCGAGCCGGGAGAGGTGACGGCGGCAGGCAAACCGCTTTACAAGATCGCCGATACGGACTTGCTTTATCTCCGCGCCTATGTGACGGCGGATCAGTTATCCCACCTGAAACTAGGGCAATCTCTCAAGGTCTTCGCCGACTATGGGAATGATCGCCGGGAATACCCCGGTACGATCACGTGGATCTCCGATAAATCCGAGTTTACCCCGAAAGGTATCCAGACGAAGGACGAACGGGCTAATTTGGTATATGCCATCAAGATCGCCGTCCGCAACGATGGTTATCTGAAGATCGGGCAATATGGGGAGATTAAATATGAATAATGAGATTCATATAAATCATATCACCAAGCGTTATGGCGATGTCGAGGCCCTGCGGGATCTGTCGCTGGAGATCGGCTCTGGTGAGTTGTTCGGGTTAATCGGTCCGGATGGGGCGGGAAAGACCACCCTGTTCCGTATCCTGACCACGTTGTTGCTGGCCGATAGCGGTACCGCCTCTGTCTGCGGCTTGGACGTGGTGAAAGACTTGAAGGAGATCCGTCGGCGGGTAGGATATATGCCCGGCCGCTTCTCGCTCTACCAAGACCTGACAGTAGAGGAGAACTTGAACTTCTTCGCTACGGTCTTCAATACGACGATCGAGGAGAACTACGATCTGGTACGGGATATCTATAGTCAGATAGAGCCGTTCAAGCATCGGCGGGCGGGGAAGCTGTCCGGTGGTATGAAGCAGAAGCTGGCTTTGAGTTGCGCCTTGATCCATCGTCCGGATGTCTTGTTCTTGGATGAGCCTACGACGGGGGTCGATCCTGTCTCCCGCTCTGAGTTCTGGGATATGCTGGATCGTCTGAAACGGCAAGGCATTACGATACTTGTCTCTACGCCTTATATGGATGAGGCCTCCCGTTGCGACCGTATCGCTTTGGTGCGTTCTGGGGAATGCCTATCTATCGATACGCCGGTAGGTATCCGTACCTCATTCGATAGGCGGCTATACGCGGTGCGATGCGCGTCGATGTATAAGTTGTTGGGAGACTTGCGGGAGTTCCCGGATACAAACTCGTGTTTCGCTTTTGGAGATGCTCATCATCTTACGTTGAGGAGGGATGGGGAGGATGTCATGAGGCGATTACAGGAATATCTGAAAGGCAAAGGTTACGCAGATGTAAGCATCGAACGCCTTGAGCCAAGCGTTGAGGATTGTTTCATGGCCTTGTAAGAGAGGGGATGTGTCGCATTTCCCCAAGATTCGACCTCGCGTCGGGTGCGAAGTCGAATCTTGGAAAAATACGGGGCTTGCGTCAGGCGCGAGGTCGAATCGCGGAAAAATGCGAGGGCTCGCGTCGGGCGCGAGGTCGAATCTCGGGAAAATGCGGGGCTCGCGTCGGGCGCGAGGTCGAATCTCGGGGAAATGCGGGGCCTTGCGTCGGGTGCGTGGTTGAATCGCGGAAAAATGCGACATTGTAATTATGAAATAAGGATAAAAAATGAAAGCGATAGAAGTAAAACAACTGACCAAGCGTTTCGGCACCTTCACCGCCGTCGATCATATCAGTTTCGAGGTGGAGCCGGGCGAGATATTCGGCTTCCTCGGGGCAAACGGGGCAGGGAAGACCACCGCCATGCGTATGCTCTGCGGCCTGTCGGTCCCGACATCCGGCGAGGCCCGGGTAGCCGGTTTCGATGTCTACCGGGAGAGCGAGTCCATCAAACGGAATATCGGATACATGAGCCAGAAATTCTCCCTATACGGCGATCTAAAGGTATGGGAGAATATCCGTCTCTTCGGCGGTATCTACGGCTTGTCTAAACGGCAGCTGTCCCAGAAAACGGATGAGTTGCTGGATATCCTCGGGCTGGAAAAGGAGCGGAATACCTTGGTCGATTCCCTGCCCTTGGGGTGGAAACAGAAGCTATCCTTCTCCGTGGCGATCATCCATGATCCCAAGATCGTTTTCTTGGATGAGCCTACCGGAGGCGTCGATCCCGTCACCCGCCGCCAGTTCTGGGAGTTGATCTATGAGGCCGCCGCCCGGGGGATTACGATCTTCGTCACCACCCATTATATGGATGAGGCGGAGTATTGTAACCGTGTCTCCATCATGGTAGACGGAAAGATCGAAGCGTTAGACAGTCCCTCCGCCTTGAAGCGGGATTTTAAGACAACGAATATGAACCAAGTCTTCCACGCCTTGGCTCGAAAAGCAACGAGAGGAGAATAAACGATGAAACAATTCATATCCTTTGTTAGAAAGGAGTTCTATCACATTTTCAGGGACGCACGCACGACAATGATCCTCTTGCTCATGCCCGTCATCCTGATCATCTTGTTCGGATATGCCATCACGACCGAGATCAAGCGTGTGCCGATCGCTATTTTCGACCAAAGCCGGGATGAGCTGACACTGAAGATGGCAGACCGCTTGAATGCCAGCGAGTACTTCGAGCTGTATACGACCGTCGATAGCTATGAGGATGCCGGGGCCTTGTTTCGGCAAGGAAAGGTACACGTCATAGTTGTCTTCCCCCCCGGGTACGCTTCCACGGCCGATGCCCAAGTACAAGTCTTGGCGGACGCTACCGATCCGAACGAGGCCACGCAGCTAATCGCCTATTGCTCGGCGATCATTGCGGAGCAGTTGAAAGGAGAGTCGGCGGTTGAGGGTAAAGCCATGACCCCGGTTACCTCTTTGCTCTACAACCCTCAAATGAAAGGCGCCTACAACTTCGTGCCCGGCGTGATGGGTTTGATCTTGATCCTTATATGTGCCATGATGACCTCGATCGGCATCGTGAAAGAGAAGGAGATGGGAACGATGGAAGTCCTGCTGGTCTCCCCGTTGAAACCCATCTACATCATTCTGGCCAAGGCGATTCCATACCTATTGCTGAGTATGGTGAATATCGCTACGATCTTGCTGCTATCCTATTTCCTGCTGGACGTTCCGATAAAAGGCAGCCTGCTGTTGCTGGTTTCCGTGTCCATCCTGTATGCGATCGTATCCCTCTGTCTGGGCCTGCTGATCTCCACGGTAGCCGATACCCAGCAGGCGGCTATGTTGATCAGCGGTATCGCCTTGATGCTTCCGATCATGTTGTTGAGCGGCATGATGTTCCCGATAGAGAATATGCCGGATATCCTGCAATGGTTCTCCCATATCGTTCCGGCCAAATGGTATATCATCGCCGTGAAGGACGTGATGATCAAGGGGCTTCCCGCCGTGTCGATCTTGAAGGAGATCGGGATACTGTCGTTCATGGCGGTCGTGCTGGTATTCTTGAGTGTGAAACGTTTTAAAATACGATTATAAGCTATGTTACGATATTTGTTAGAGAAAGAGTTCAAGCAGATCCGTCGGGACCGGTTCATGCCGAAGATTATCTTCATCATCCCGATCATGCAGTTGATCATCTTACCTTTTGCCGCTAATTTCGAGATGCGAAATATCAACCTTAGCATTGTGGACAACGATCATTCCGTCACCTCCATGCAATTGGTAGATAAGGTACTATCCTCCGGATATTTCCGCCTGACAGACCGGTCGGATCGTTACGACGAGGCGCTGACCTCGGTGGAGAGCAATGAGTCCGATATCATTCTGGAAATCCCCTCTGATTTCGAGCGGGACTTGGGTAAGGAGGGCAGGGCGGACGTGATGATCGCCGCTAACGCCGTGAACGGAACCAAGGGCGGCTTGGGTAGCTCCTACCTCTCCTCGATTATACAGGATTTCAATAGGGAGAAAGGCTTCGCCTCTATGGGATCGGGCAGGGGAGTGGCTTCGATTAACCTGTTTAATCCCCACTTGAGCTACAAGATCTATATGGTTCCCGGCATCATGGTATTCTTGCTGACGATTATCGGGGGATCGATCTCCGCCTTGAATATCGTGAGCGAGAAGGAGAAAGGGACGATCGAGCAGATAAACGTCTCGCCCGTACCCAAGTCCCTGTTCCTGCTGTCGAAGCTGATCCCTTTCTGGGTGATAGGCTTTGTCCTGCTGACGGTGGCGATCCTCATCGCTTGGCTGATCTACGGCTTGGTGCCGGAGGGGAGTTTCGGGGTGATCTATTTGTTTGCCGCCGTATATTTGATCGCTTTTACGGGATTTGGCTTGGCGATCTCCTCCTTCTCGTCCACACAGCAACAAGCGATGCTTACGGCGTTTTTCTTCTTGATCATTTTCGCCTTGCTAAGCGGATTGTTCACGCCGATCAGCAGTATGCCGGAATGGGCGCAGAAGATCACGCTGGCGAACCCGGTGCGTTATTTCGTGGAGGTGATGCGTATGGTCTATTTAAAGGGGAGCGGCTTTGCCGATTTACGGGGACATTTTGTGATTGTCTGTCTATTTGCTGTTTTTTTTAATCTGTTAGCGGTAATTAGTTATCGTAAAAAGGGGTAGTTCGGAAATAAATGTTTTCTTTGTATCCCGTTTACGGATTATAAACTAATACAGCGAAAAAACATGTCATTTATCATTGTCGTACTTTGTTTGGCCTTATTGATTGTCTTGATATCCTACTTTAAGGTGGATGCTTTCATCGCGTTTCTGATCTCCTCTATCTTGGCGGGCATCGCTTTGGGCATTCCGTTGGAGAAGCTGCCGGACTCGGTGAATAACGGTATCGGGAGTATCTTGGGTGGGTTGACGTTGATTATCGTATTAGGCGCTATGCTAGGCAAGTTGGTGGCCGAGAGCGGAGCGGCACAGAAGATCGCTTCCGTGATGGTGTCGCTTTTTGGTACTAAGCATATACAATGGGGGCTGATGGTGACAGGCTTTGTCGTGGGTATTCCGTTATTTTATGGGATCGGATTTGTGTTGTTGGTGCCATTGATCTTCTCGATCGTGTATAAATACAAGCTTCCGGCGGTCTATATCGGGTTGCCGATGTTGGCGGCGTTGTCCGTGACGCATGGATTCCTGCCCCCGCATCCGTCTCCGGTAGCCTTGGTGGTACAGTTCAACGCGAATATCGGCCTTACGCTGATCTACGGTTTATGTTTGGCGATTCCGGCTATCATTATCGCCGGGCCGGTGTTCGGCAGTCGGTTGAAACATATAAAATCCGGTCCGGTCACGTTGTTCGAGCAGAAAGAGGATAGCGGGAGATATAGCATGCCGGGCAAGGCGAATAGTTTTATCAGCGCTACGTTGCCTGTCTTTTTACTGATTATCGTGACGGTTATTCCTTATTGCTTTAAGGATATGGGCGAGATGGCGAGCGGGATAGTCTCTTTTATTGGTGCTCCTTCCATTGTAATGCTGATCGCCTTGTTGTTCGCTACATATACGCTGGGCATCCGGCAGGGACGTAGTATCAAGTCGGTTATGGCAGTCTATGGGGAGGCCGTGAAAGATATCTCTATGATCCTTTTGATCATCGCGGGTTCCGGTATCTTCAAGCAGATCATGGAGGATAGCGGGGTAAGCAATGAGCTGGCGACAAGTCTGGAGCAATTGCCCGTTCATCCGTTGATCTTGGGTTGGTTGATCTCTGCCGTGATCCGTTTGTGCGTGGGATCGGCTACGGTGGCGGCGTTGACGGCGGCGGGCGTGGTGATGCCTTTAGTTACGCAAACGGGTGCGAACCCGAACTTGATGGTTTTATCTTTAGGAGCGGGTAGCTTGATGTTCTCGCATGTCAACGATTCCGGCTTCTGGATGTTCAAGGAATATTTTAACCTAAGCATAAAGGATACGATCTGCTCATGGTCTATCATGGAGACGATCGTGTCGGTCGTAGGATTGATCGGGGTAATGATCTTAAATATGATTGTATAATAAAAGAATGATTGAGCAATGAGAAAGAGATGGCTGCTTAGTATCGTTATTATGCTTTTCCCTTTCGTCGCCTCGTTTGCGGCGGACCCGGAGGAAGGTACTTATCCAACGGTCGGGAGGCTTTTTCATATAGCACGAAGCGTGAATAAGAACTTGGTTTGTTACGATGTGAATCTGAGGGATGGTAAGCTGGATACACATGATCCCTTGAACGTTTATTGGGTCAATCGGGAAAAGCATCCGGGAGAAACCAATGGCTTGAGCTATATCCAACGGAAAATGGCTTATGGGTATAAACTGATCTCGGCGAGTGATAATGCTTGTGTATGCTCATTGACCGCTTATCCCTCCCGCCAGTTGACGATTACCAAACGTGATTCCCGCTATGTATGCTACATAACGATCAACAACCAACAGGCGATTCTCCAATCCCTCTACGTTAAAGCCAGCTCTAAGAATCCTTTAAGCGTCGAGTATGTAGAGCTACAAGGAATCTCTGTCGCCACGAATCAACCGGTAACGGAAAGAGTCAGGAAATAGACCAATATATTTTTTTACTAATCATATAAATGAAAGAAATTATGAGCATGATTAACGCAGATGAGAATTTTGAGAAATTAGGGTTGACCTTACCTCCCGCACCGGCTCCGGCCGGAGTTTACAAGCCTTGTGTGATAGATGGTAAATACCTGTATCTTTCCGGTCACGGGCCTGTGCGGAATGATAAATCCTTGATCATCGGACGTATCGGTAAGGACTTGACGATGGATGAAGGCAAACTCGCCGCCCAGCAAGTAGGACTTACCATGTTGGCGACCATCCAGGCGAACCTTGGTAGCTTCAACAAGATAAAGAGAGTGATCAAGGTATTGGGTATGGTAAATTGTACGCCCGATTTCGGAAAGCATCCTTATGTGATCAATGGCTGTAGCGAGTTGTTCGCCGCCGTATGGGGGCCGGATAACGGTGTAGGTACCCGTAGCGCCGTAGGGTTCGGTTCTCTTCCCGATAATATTCCTGTAGAGATAGAGGCTTTGTTCGAATTATACGAATAAGCCATGGACGATTGCTACGTCATAAGTAATGTAGACCGGATAGACTCGCCAGCCTTGGCGTTCTATCCGGATCGTATTTCCGGCAATATCGAGTTGGCCAAGAGGATCATAGGCGATACGAACCGGCTTCGTCCGCACGTGAAGACGAATAAGGCGGCTGAGGTATCTCGCATGCTGCTGGATGCCGGAATCCGGAAGTTCAAGTGCGCTACGATTGCCGAGGCCGAGATGCTGGGGCATATTAATGCCCCCGATGTATTATTAGCCTATCAGCCGGTAGGCCCGAAGATTTCCCGCTTATTAGATTTGATAAAGGCATATCCTGCTACCCATTACTCCTGCTTGGTAGATCAAGCGGAGAATGCCCGTGCGATCTCGGCTCTTTGCGAGACCGGGAATATCACCTTGGATGTCTTTATCGATCTGAACGTGGGAATGAATCGTACCGGAGTCCTCCCGGAGAGAGCGGAGGCACTGGTGGATGCCATCCTGCCGCTGAAGTCTCTGCAGATTATCGGGTTGCATGGCTACGACGGACATATACATGACGTGGAGCTATCGGTACGTTGCCAAGGCGCGGATGCCGCGTACGCCTTGACCGAACGTGTGTTCCGGGAGATATCCCGCAAGTTTGCCTATCCATTGGTAAAGGTGATGGGAGGTACTCCTACCTTCCCGATGTACGCGAAGCGGAAGGATTGCGAATGCAGTCCCGGCACGTTTGTGTTCTGGGATTGGGGGTATGGAAACGCTTATCCGGATATGCCGTTCAAGGTAGCTGCCTTATTGATAACTCGGGTCATTTCCGTGCTGGATGAGCATCATGTTTGCGTAGATCTTGGTTACAAGGCGGTAGCCTCGGAAAGTCCTTTGCCCCGTGTGTTTTTCTTGAACCATCCGGAGGCGAAACCTATCTCCCAGAGCGAGGAACATCTGGTCTTGGAAGTTCCGGATAGCCAGTCCTATCCATTAGGTTCCGTATTCTATGGCATTCCCGTTCATATTTGTCCTACGGTCGCTTTATACGACAAGGCTTATGTGATCCGGGATCGTGAGGCGATCGGCGAATGGCCTATCATTGCCCGTTCACGTCGCATCACCTATTAACGGTAATCAAATTTTCAATTATCAATTATCAACTCTCAATAAATAAAATGAATAAGCCATTTATTATCGACGCTCATCTCGACCTTAGCATGAACGCTTTGGAGTGGAACCGGGATTTGCGTCAACCCCTAAAGGAAATAAACCGGAGAGAAATCGGTATGACCGATAAGCCCGACCGTGGAAACGCCACTATATCGTTTGAGGAACTGCGTAAAGGAAACGTCGGGTTAGTAGTCGCCACCCAGATCGGTCGCTATGTAGGGCCGGATAATCCACTTCCCGGTTGGCATTCCCCGGAACAAGCTTGGGCGCAGACCCAAGGCCAACTTGCTTGGTATAAGGCGATGGAAGAGGAGGGCCAGATGGTCATGATCCGGGATAAGAAGGCCTTGGATACGCATCTGGCTCTTTGGAAAGACGGTGAACCCGCCGACAAGAAGCCGATCGGTTATGTATTAAGTATCGAGGGCGCCGACTCGTTCATCACAGTGAATCATGTGGAAAGGGCGTATGCTTATGGCTTGAGGGCGGTTGGTCCGGCACATTACGGCCCCGGAAGGTATGCCAACGGTACGGATTCTACCGGTCATCTGAATGCCATGGGGAAAGAGTTGTTGCGTACCATGGATCGCTTGGGTATGATTCTTGACGTGACCCATTTATGTGATGAGGCTTTCTGGGATGCGTTGGATTTGTATAAGGGACCGATTTGGGCGAGCCATAACAACTGTCGGGCCTTCGTAGATCACAACCGTCAGTTTAGCGACGAGATGATCAAGGCGTTGATAGAGCGTGGCGCCGTGATCGGTATCGCCCTAGACGCTTGGATGATGGTACCGAACTGGGTGCGAGGCGAGTCTACTCCAAGAGGCATGAACTGTGGTATGGAGATTATGGCGAACAATATCGATCATGTCTGCCAATTGGCTGGAAACGCGAACCATGTGGCTATCGGCAGTGATCTGGATGGTGCTTTCGGTACGGAGCAATGCCCGTATGACCTAGTAACGATCGCCGATCTCCAAAAGATATTCCCGATCCTTCAATACCGTGGCTTTACGGACGATGCTATCAACCGTATCGCCTCTGGTAACTGGATTGAGTTCTTACGGAAGCATTTGCCGGAATAAGCTACTGCAACCTGGATTGCAGCGTCACTGCATCCGCATCGCGGTAAAAAGACAAACACGGTGAGTCTATTTTATATCTGCAATACCAAGACGAACCGGCATCCTTTCTTATATTCCTTATCGATAGATAGGGTTCCGTTTAATTTACTAGCCATCAGTGCGCAGATGGGTAATCCCAAACCATCGCCTTGCGCTAGATCCTTCGCCTCATTGAATGGCTTGAATAAGTTCTCTTTTAGATCATCCGGTATGCCTGTACCATTATCGGTAATGATAAATTGGCAAACATGAGCGCCTTTCCGTTTAAATTCCAGACGGATGTTACCGCTGGAAGTATATAATGCGGCATTCTTTAACAAATGTAATAAGACTTGCTCCAGATGCTCGGCGTTCGTCTTAATCTCCAATTGGGGCACGTCTGTTACGAGATTGACCTCCGGTTGAATATCCCCTTTAACCTTCTCCACGATTTTCTTACTGAAGTTTCCTACATTAAAAAAACTAACCTCATACGGTTCCATCAACGTATTCTCCAAGGAGGAAAGCTCTTGGATATGAACCGTAAACTGTTTCAAAGCCTCTACCCGTGTCCATACATCCTCGGCCTGCTTCGGAGCTACCGCCTGTAATTCTTTGGCGGATGCGCTAAGCTTGTTCAAGGTAGGCTCCATCTGAACCGATATGTTTTGGATGAATTGGGCTTGTTGTTCGCTATGCTCGTTTGTCGTCTGGATGATTTTCTTTAATTTCTTGTTCAGCACAATAAAGCGTAATAGAAGGAATCCCAAGAAAAGCAAGGCGGCTATCAGGATTACCACGAATGTGATAAGTCCGACAATCATATATTGCTTAACAGACAATTTATCGTCTTTCTCCTGTATTGTCTGTAGGCTCTGATCGTATTTTTGCTGTAATGCCCCTAGTTTATCCTCTGCCGTAAGAGCCTTTACGGAATCCGTCCATACGATGTATTTGTCGTAGGTACGTTCCATCAGTGGGGCGTTGTTTGCCTTACGAGCGATAGAGATCAGGTTCCGGTAGCAATCGTTCACCTTCTCGTATTCTTTTTTCTCCTTATACTGGTTGATCAGTTTCTGGAAAGCAGCGTCCCCCTGCTCGTTTTGCCCGAACGTATAATAATAACCTGCTTGGGTATATAATAAATTGTTCGATAACTTCTCATCGCCCGCTTGGCTGGCCAGATTATCTAATGTATTGAGTTGAACTTGCGCTTGGGCGGCGTTCTTTAGCTTAATATACATTTCCAACCGCTCTTTCGTTACTTGGAAGCGTTGCTCATAGAGCGATTTCTGCAACTTCTGTTCCTCGGTTAAGATGAATTGGTTCATCTGGCGGCAAAGATCGAATGCCTCTTGGTAATAATTCTCGCGATAATATAGATAAGCCGCCTGCGTACCGGCATCGATCGCCTGTTTGTAATCACCTTTTTCGGCTAAGTTCTTGTAAGCTTGGAGAAAAAGATAACGAGCCTTGGTATAATCCTTTTTTTCTAGGCTGCTTTGTGCCTGTGTCATAAATTGATTCGTCGTATTTTGCGCCTGCATGACCGGACAGAGACAAAGTACAAGAGAGAGTAAAAGATAAGTGATCCTCATAACTTAAAATTTTAATTTGAAGTAAAAATATGTATTTACTAGGATTAAAGCAAAATATATCCGGGGAAAATAACCGGGATATTACAAATAGACGCGATTCTTTCAAGGAGGCTTGATCAAGTAGAATGAATCTATTTAAAGTTTATCGAGTTATTGCCATTTGATTTTTTATGTCTATGTTTGCAAATATCTTGACGCTAAGGGAGATGGAATAATGGATAAAACTATAGACGATTTGTTTATTCTAAAACTGATAAAAGCTGGTGATAGACTGGCTTTTAAACATCTGTTTGAGTTATATTTCACTCCTTTATGCCGCTTCGTACATTTATATATAAAGAAACCGGGAGCCGCCGAGGATATCGTAGTCGATATCTTTGCCAGCTTTTGGGAAAGACGGGAGACCTTACAAATCCAGATCACGTTGAAAGCCTATCTATTCCAGTCCGCACGGAATAGGGCCTTGAATTACCTAAGAGATAACGAGCGTTTTATCTCAACGGACGATTTCTCCTCTTTGGAACGTTTCGAGAATGACGAGACATTGGAAACTCAAGAGTTGCAACGCCTGATTCATGAGGCTATTTTCTCCCTTCCCCCGAAATGCCGTGATGTATTCAATAAGAGCCGTATGGACAACCTTTCAAATAAGGAGATAGCGGAGCAAATGAATATAAGCGTTAAAGCCGTGGAAGGGCATATTTCCAGAGCGTTAAAACAGATCCGGGCCTATTTGGGGGATGCCTATCACTACTTATGGTGATTTTATTTCCACAAGATTAAAAAAAATAATGAAAACTATGTAGGGTTATCGTCATTTGATGTGTCACACTAGAAAATGGCACTTCATGAATAAACATATACCATGGCAATTAATTATATCTCGTCTGAAGGATGAACAAGATGAGAGAGGTGAGAAGTTGTTCGAGGAATGGCTTCAAGGGGAAGGGAATGCTCATTTATATCAAGAACTAGAGGGATTATGGAGAGAGATCCGGGAGGAGGCTTCATCCTATACGCCGGATACCGCTTTTTATTGGCAACAACTGGAAAGTCGTATGTCCCAAGAGAACAAGGCTCCTAAAGTCGTCTCTATCTGGAAATTCCGTATGGCGGTAGCAGCGGCTTCCATATTATTGATCATTTCGTTGACCTTCTCTTTCTTGTATACTGGAGGAGACCGGACCGTTTATTCCAATAAGTTGTCTTATTCCGCTTTAAGCGGTAAGTCGAGGATCGTATTGCCGGATAGCAGCGTTGTTTGGTTGAACTCCGGCTCTACCTTGGAGTATGCGGCAGATTTCATGGAGAACCGGGAAGTGGCTTTGAACGGCGAGGCCCTGTTTGACGTGACGAAAGACAACCGGCATCCTTTCGTGGTCTCGGCCTCGGAGGTGAAAGTAAAGGTGCATGGTACCTGCTTTAACGTGAACTCTTATCCAAAGGAGGAAAACATTCGGGTGACCCTTTTCCGAGGTTCAGTCTCTTTGGAGGCCGGAGGTAAGGAGGCTTATCTGCATCCGGGGGAGATCGCCGCTTTGAATAAAAGGGATAAGACCTTGAATATAACCTTCGCCGATATGTTTTACGAGTCTTTCTGGGCAAGCGAGAGTGTGCGGTTTGAGGCGAAGTCGTTACGGTACATAACTCGTTATCTGGAGAAATGGTATAATGTTAAGATCGAGGTAGATCCTACCATCCCGGATTCACAAGCCTATACGTTCACAATCAAGGATGAGTCACTGGAAGTGATCTTACGGATCATGTCGCGCATAAACCCGATCGCCTATGCGTTCGACGAGGATGATCACGTACAAATAATGCATGTTGAACCTTCTAAAAAGTAATGCCTATGAGATAATCCCAATGACATAAGACAACAAAAAAGGCTTAAGCGGTAACTTAAGCCTTTCGGGGACAAATCCCTAATCCAAATTAAAATCTAATTACAGCTTGTTCAAATTTGGCCGTTTGTCTAAAGCTGTAAGGATGTTAACTTTAAATACTTCGCAAATATATGAATAATAAAAGACAATTTGTGAAAGGAAGAAATTGTTTGTATGCGATATTCTTTCTTCTATTCTTTTCTTTACGTTTGTTAGCTGTTGAAGCCGTCGACAAGAAGATATCAGTTTCATTTTCGAACCTACCGTTGAAAGAGGCGATCCATGAGATTGAGGTCGCTAGCGGTTATACGTTCTTTTATGACGGTAACAAGATAGACTTGACTCAAAAGGTAAGTTTGAACGTCTCGAATCAGCCTATAGAGTCTGCCTTAAATTCAATGCTAAGGACCACGGACCTCTCTTTTGAGATCACCAGTAAGCAGATCGCTTTGTTTCCGAGACAAAATGCAAGTGCGTCAGCCGGTAAACCTTCCCGCAAGATAACCGGTACGATACTAGATCCTTTGGGTGATCCGGTAATCGGGGCGAATGTCGTGGTGAAAGGTACGACGAACGGTACCATAACGGACATGGATGGAAATTTCTCGGTGGAGGCTTCGGACAATGATATCTTGCAAGTCTCTTATATCGGTTTTATGCCTCAGGATATCGCTGTTAAAGGGAAGAGCGAGCTGACCGTGACGATCCGTGAGGATACCCAGAAATTGGATGAAGTAGTCGTGGTTGGTTACGGTACCCAGAAGAAGGTGAATCTGACGGGTGCGGTGGAACAAGTGACGAGTGAGGTGTTCGATAACCGTTCCATCTCAAACGTTACCCAAGCGCTTCAAGGTACGATCCCTAATCTGAATATCTCGATGACAGATGGTAAACCAAATCGTACGGCGGAATATAATATACGTGGTACGACCTCTATCGGACAAAAGGGTAGCGCCTTGATATTGATCGATGGCGTGGAGGGTGATCCCAGTATGTTGAACCCGAATGATATCGCCAGTGTATCTGTCTTGAAGGATGCGGCTTCGGCTGCCATTTACGGCGCGAGAGGCGCATTTGGTGTCGTATTAATCTCGACGAAGAATCCGTCCAAGGACAAGACTTCCGTGACGTACTCGGGTAATTTTACGATGAAATCTCCGACGAAGGTACCGGATGTCGTTACCGATGGATATACATACGCTAAATACTTTAATGAGGCGTGGAGCGCTTATTACGATTATTCCCAAACTCCACAGAACATTAATAAGACCTTGAAATTCTCTCAGGAGTATCTGGAGGAACTGGAGCGTCGTTCCGGCATCTCGGGATTACCGGAGGTAGAGATCGGTCCGAATGGGGATTATGTATATTATGGAAATACGGATTGGTACAAGGAATTGTATAAGAAATCTACGTTCGCTACGGATCATAATATTTCCGTGTCCGGAAGTAGCGGCAAGACCAGTTTCTATGTAACGGGCCGTTATTATGGGCAAGATGGATTGTTCCGATATAATACGGACGACTATAAGTTGTTCAATATGCGTGCGAAAGGAGCGGTGCAGGTATTTGATTGGTTGAAGGTGGAGGACAATTTGGAGTATTCCAGCATGACTTATCATAATCCGTTGAATGTAGGTGAAGGTGGCGGTATCTGGCGTAATATCGCAGATGAGGGGCATATTTTGGCTCCGATGTTTAACCCGGATGGTACCTTGACGCACTCTGCCGCTTATACGGTTGGTGATTTCTGGTACGGAAAGAATGGTATCGATACCGAGCAAAGGATATTGAAGAATACGGTGAGCGCTACGGCTAGTTTCTTGAAGGATAAATTGCGTATCAAAGGTGATTTTACGTTCCAGAACAATGACAACGACCAAACCCAGATCCGGGTACCGGTGCCGTTCAGCCGCCGTCCGGGTGTGATTGAGTACGTAGGTTCTTCCAAGAATGATATCCAGAATACGAATAAGACGACTAGTTATCTGGCTAGCAATATTTACGGAGAATATGAGGATACCTTTAAAGAAGTGCATTATTTCAAGGCGATGGTAGGATATAACTACGAGGAATCCCGTATGAAGAATGTAAAGGTATTGAGAAACGGATTGATCTTTGATGATGCCGAGGATTTGAATATGGCTTTGGGACAAACGATTAATACCGAGGGTGGTTATTCCAAATGGCGTATATCCGGAGGTTTCTTCCGTTTGAATTATGTCTTTAATGATCGTTATCTATTGGAAGTGAATGGTCGGTTAGATGGTTCTTCCAAATTCCCGTCGGATTCTCAATATGCGTTCTTCCCATCGGTCTCTGCGGGTTGGAGGGTTTCGCAAGAGCCGTTCTGGAAGGTTCCCGAGGAAATCTTCTCGAATCTGAAGGTACGTGCCTCTTATGGTTCCTTGGGTAATGGTAATATTGATCCGTACTCATTCCAAGAGTTATTTAAGATCAAGCAATCCAGTTTGGTGTTGAATGGCATACGTCCGCAGTATACGGGCCAGCCGGCGGTTATTCCGTTGGGCTTGACTTGGGAGAAATCTACGACCTTGAACCTTGGTCTGGACTTTGCTTTCCTATCGAACCGTTTGCAATTCTCGGGCGATATCTATCAACGGAAAACAACCGATATGTTTACGGTAGGTATGTCATTGCCGGCGGTGTTCGGTACGGATGTGCCGAAAGGTAACTATGCGGATCTTACGACAAAAGGTTTTGAGTTGAGTGTCTCTTGGCGGGATCAATTCCAGTTGGCAAGTAAACCGTTCAATTACGAGGTTCGTTTCACGCTTGCCGATTACCAGTCAACGATTGATAAATACAATAACCCGGAAAAGAAACTGGGTGATGATTACTATTACGAGGGTATGAAGGTAGGTGAGATCTGGGGATACGAGACTGAAGGTTTCTTTACCTCGCAAGCTGATATCGATAGCCACGCTAAACAACCCTATTTCTACGCGGGTGCTACGGCTGGACAATGGCTTCCGGGCGATATCAAGTTCAAGGACTTGAACGGCGATGGCGTGATTGATTATGGAAACAATACGGTGGATAATCCGGGTGACCAGAAGATAATCGGTAATAGCGAGCCTCGTTTCATCTATGGTATCAATTTGAGCGGTGATTGGAATAACTTCTTCGTCTCCGCTTTCTTCCAAGGTGTAGGTAAACAAGATTGGTGGCCGGGATCGGAAGCCTCTTATTTCTGGGGTATGTATAATCGTCCGTATAATGATATGCCTAAATCTCATTTGGGGAATATCTGGACGGAGGAGAATCCGAATACCTATTTCCCCCGTTTGAGAGGATACTCCTCTGAGGAGCCTTATGCCGAGTTGAACTTGAAACAAACCCGTTACTTACAGAATATCGCCTATATACGTATGAAGAATATTCAGTTAGGGTATACTTTGCCGAAGAGCTTTATCTCGAAGTTAAGGATGCAGAATGCCAAGGTATACGTCTCGGGCGAGAATCTTTGGAGTTGGTCTCCTTTCTATAAACATTCTAAAGACTTAGACGTTGAGGCGGTCAGAGGTTCTGACCGGGATTTAACGGAGGGTACGTCGGGTAATGGATATAGCTATCCGATATTGAAGAGTGTTAGTTTTGGTTTGTCAGTTACATTCTAAAAAGTGCTATAGTATGAAAAAGACATTAATATATATCATCAGTGTGATAGGTTTGTTCTCTTGCGATTTGGATGAGGTTCCTGTTTCGGAGGTTTCCAAGGAACCGGTTTTCAGTACGGAGAATGGATTGGAATTATACGCGAACTCGTTCTATGAGATTTTACCGACTCCATCGGCCGCTCACCAAGCGGATAATATGTGTGATTATGCGGCGAGGGCGCTGGTTCCTAATTTTATATTGGCGGATGCCTATGGTCCTCAACAGAGCGATGGCTGGGATTGGGAAAAGCTTCGGAACATCAATTACTTTATCCAGAATTGTACGGACCCACGGGTATCGGAAAGCGTTAGGATGAATTATATAGGTTTAGCTCGTTTCTTCCGTGCTTGGTTCTACTTTGATAAGGTGAAACGCTTTGGCGACGTGCCTTGGATCAATAAGGCGATGGAGGTGGATGATCCCGATCTGTATGCGGCAAGGGATTCGAGAACCTTGGTGATGGATTCGGTCTTGGCTGATTTGGATTTCGCTTGCGAGCATATTACCTTGACGAGTGATCAGACCAGTTCCTTGATCACGAAGTATGTGGCTCAGGCTTTCAAGTCGAGAGTATGCCTGTTCGAGGGGACGTTCCGTAAGTATCATACGGAATATGGGCTGAAAGAGTCGGCGAATGCTTGGCTGAACGAGGCGGTTAAAGCGGCAGAGGATGTGATCGCTAACTCTGGTTTTAAATTGTATACGGCAAACGGTACGACGAAATCGTACCGGGATTTGTTTATCAGTGTGAAGCCGGTGACTACGGAGGTTATGCTTGCCGCTGTTTGTGATAAGTCCTTGAGCGTATTGAATGACGCTAACTGGTATTGGACAAGCGCTACATATGGTCCCCGTCTGAATTTGATCCGTACGTTCGTGAATACTTATTTGATGGAGGACGGTACTCCTTTTACGGACAAGGAGGGATATAAGACCATGGTCTTTATGGATGAGGTGAAGAATCGTGATAAACGTTTGCAACAAACCATCCGTATGGGGGATTATAAGCGTATCGATGGGGGGGTGCAAACGCCCGCTCCTCCGATCTTCTCTTATACCTATACCGGTTATCAACCTATTAAGTATTGCCTGGATGATGTGTTTTATGATAGCGGTGCGAATAATGATAATTCGATTCCTTTGATTCGTTTCGCCGAGGTATTATTGAACTATGCGGAAGCGAAAGCGGAGCTTGGAGTCTTCACGGATGCGGATTGGGAAAAAACGATCGGTGCTTTACGGGGTAGAGCGGGGATAACAGGAGGTTTGACAGCTAGACCGACAAAGGCTGATCCTTACCTGCAAGCGAATTATTTCCCGGAAATAACAGATCCCTGTTTGCTGGAGATCCGTCGTGAGAGAGGTATCGAATTGGTATTCGAGGGTTTGCGTTTCAGTGATTTGTTACGTTGGAAAAAAGGGAATCTGATGACAATGCCTTGGAATGGTTTCTATGTCCCGGAATTGGATAAGCCGATGGATTTAAATGAAGATGGTATCTTGGATGTATGTTTTACGATGAATGAGAACGTGGAGAACCCGATATCGGGAGTGACCTACGTGGTCGTTTCCGAGATGAAAGCCGGTAAGGTAAATCCGCAGCGTTTATCAGGGAATACGAAAGGAGAATTGACTTGGTTGAATAATATTCCCCGGGTATGGGAGGATAAGCATTATCTATATCCTATTCCGGACTTGGATATTATCATGAATCCGAACTTGACACAAAATCCGGGTTGGTAACTAAAAAAAGAATGAATCATGAAAAAGTTAATTATATTCGTGTCATTACTGTTCTTGGCGATGGCTTATGGAAAAGCGGAAGAAAAGGAGGTCTTAAAGATCGCTACTTTTAATTTGAGGATGGATACTCCATCCGATGGGGAGAACGCTTGGCCTCACCGGAAAGATATGGTGAATGACTTAATCCGTTTTTATGGTTTCGATTTATTCGGGACTCAAGAAGGATTTACACATCAATTAAACGATATCTTGCGGTTAAGCGACTACCGGTTTATTGGTGTAGGACGGGATGATGGAAAAGATGCCGGAGAGCACTGCGCCATATTTTATCGTTCAGATCGGTTCAAGGTGTTGGATCAAGGTGATTTCTGGTTATCGGAACATCCCGAGAAACCCGGTAGAGGTTGGGATGGTACTTGCTGTAACCGGATTTGTACTTGGGGGAAGTTTGAGGACTTGAAGAACCATAAACAATTTTATTTCTTTAATGTACATTATGAGTACGAGGGAGATGTGGCCCGTAGGGAATCTTCTAACTTAATGATCTCACGGATCAAAAGTATCGTCGGTAATCAGCCTGTATTCCTGACAGGCGATTTCAATGCGTTTCCTACCGAAGAACCGATCCGTATTTTAAATGATAGCGGTTTCTTGAACGACTCTTATAAGATCACTAAGGAAGCCCCGTTCGGTCCGGTCTGTACCTATCACGGATATGATAGTACGGTCAAGACAGAGGAGCGTCTGGATTATATCTGGGTAACCGACAGTATCCAAATCGATAAATACGGTGTATTAACGAACACATTATACGGACATACACCTTCGGATCATTTCCCGGTGATGGTCGTGGCTGAGTTCTGATATTATATCAATGTGTCCGATCCCTGAACTCCGAGGGTGTAACCCCTTCTTTCTTCTTGAAGAATGTGGAGAATTGGCCGGCATTCTCGAAATGTAGGCTATAGGCGATCTCGGAGATCGTCAAAGGGGTACTAGTCAGAAGCTCTTTCGCACGAAGGAGCTTCTGTTGTAATTGATATTGGGCGGGGGAGACGCCGGTGTATTCCTTAAACATCCGGCGAAACCATGAATAACCTAAACCAAGACGGGCAGCGATCTCTTCCGGACTTAATGGGTCCTCGATGTTCTCCTTCATTAATATACGTGCCTCGTTGATTTTATCTACGACATAGGTGTTCGTGAAGGAGTTGTTCTTTTCCTTATAATATACGGAGCCTAATATATGAAGCACGATACTGGAGATCATCTGTTGGTAACCGGATTTCTCCTCCGAGGCGAACTTCAGTATATCCTCATAAAGTCCGACGATCGTAGCGCTCAGCCCGATCCGGTGTAGCGGCTCTTCCTTGGTAAAGAATTTCTTCTCCACACGTTTATCGATATGAATGCCCCGGAAACCTACCCAATACTCATCCCATCCCGTTTCCCGGTCCGGATAATAACTATGCCATTCCCCGGGGAAAAGGAGGATCATCGTCCCTGCGTTTATCTTTTGCGATTTACAAGACTGGGAGGAAAAGTACCCGCTACCTTTCGTTATATATACCAATTGATACTCATTCAGGATGCGCCCGGTCTGAGGCTTGAAATTATACTTCTCCGGATGCCGGGAAAGTGGATAGGCGCAACCCGGCGGGATGAATTGATATCCGACCGTCGTGACGACGATTCCCCATTCCTCATCCGTAGCGCTGATCGTCAAGTAACGTAGTAAATCATTCCGCAGTTCGTTCATGTCAGATTTGAAAGGTTTAAAATCATTTTCGTAAGCAAATATAGCAATAATGCTTCTACTTTTGCTTTCGTCAAACAAATAACTTTGTTAAGCCATGAAGGAATATAATTTTCTAGCCTTTGATATAGGGGCTACCAGTGGACGGGCCGTGCTCGGAACCTTAAAGGATGCCAAATTTGAAATGAAAGAGATCCATCGGTTCCCGAATCCGATGGTGGAATTACACGGACGGTTTTATTGGGATATCTATCATCTTTATACTTCTCTTATAGAAAGCTTGACGATATGCGCCCGGCAAAGAATCCGGTTGCACTCGATCGGAATAGATACATGGGGAGTGGATTTTGGGTATGTGGCTTTGGATGGCTCTTTATTGGGCTTACCTCGTGCTTACCGAGATCCTTATACGGACGGCGCTCCCGAGGACTTTTTCAAACGGATTCCCAAGGAAGAGGTCTATAAGCGAACAGGTATTCAAGTGATGCCGTTTAATAGCTTGTTTCAGCTTTTCAGGGCGGGGCAAGACTCGTTTATACCGCAGGAAGTGGCGGAAAAGATATTATTCATACCGGACCTTTTGGCTTATATGTTGACGGAGCGTATGGTATGTGAATATACGATCGCTTCCACGTCTCAATTATTGAACCCGGAAACCCATAAATTCGATTACAAGCTCTTGGAGGCCGTGGGTGTATCTCCTACTTTGATGTGTCCGGTGGTGATGCCGGGGACGTTGATCGGGCGGTTGAGCGAGTCGATCGCCCGTAAGACAGGAATCGGGGAAATCCCGGTAATCGCCGTGGCTGGTCACGATACGGCGTCGGCGGTAGCCGCTGTTCCTGCTTCTTCTCCTAATTTCGCTTACTTGAGTAGCGGTACTTGGAGCTTGATGGGCATCGAGGTGGAGAAGCCGATCATCAACGAGGTCTCTTTCAAGAATAATTTCACGAATGAGGGGGGCATCGAGGGTACGACTCGCTTTTTGAAGAATATTACAGGTATGTGGATCTTGGAACGTTGCCGGGAGCAATGGAAGCGGTCCGGATTGGATTATTCGTACGATGATATGGTTCGGATGGCGGAGTTGAGCGAATTTACTTCTTTGATCAATCCGGATGATCCCCGTTTCGCCAATCCAGAGAATATGCTATGTGAGATCACGGCCTATTGTGAGGAAACCGGACAGGCTGTTCCCGCTTCGGACGCCGATTATGTACATTGTATATTTTATAGCTTGGCGAATCGTTATAAAGAGGTGCTGGAAATACTCAAATCGATGTCGCCACATCCGATTGAACGATTGCATGTGATAGGTGGTGGCTCTCGGAACGATCTGCTGAATCAATTGACAGCCAACGCTATCGGTATTCCCGTATTGGCAGGCCCGTCTGAGGCGACAGCCATTGGAAATTGCTTGATACAGGCTAAGTCGGCAGGATTACTGACGGATTGTTGGGAGATGCGAAGACTGATATCCACCGCATTCCCTCCCAAGGAATTTTATCCGGAAAGGTGATACACATTCAAATCATATAAATTTAAAAACATCATACCATGACAAAAGACAGTTTAATTCAACAGGCATTTGAAGTAGCGGCAGAACGTTATGCGGCCGTAGGTGTAGACGTTCGTAAAGCTTTAGAGGATATGAAGAAAATATCCCTATCCCTGCATTGCTGGCAGGCCGATGACGTAAGCGGTTTCGAGAACCAAGGCGGCTCCTTGACCGGTGGTATACAAGTGACCGGCAATTATCCGGGACGTGCCCGTACTATCGACGAGTTGCGTCGGGATGTATTGAAGGCGAAATCCTATATCCCCGGTAATCATCGGCTTAGTCTGCATGAGATCTACGGGGATTTCCAAGGGGAGAAAGTAGACCGTGACGAGGTAGAACCCCATCATTTCGAGAGTTGGATACAATGGGCGAAAGAGAATGATTTCAAGCTAGACTTCAACAGTACCTCTTTCTCGCACCCTAAAAGCGGAGATTTGACCTTGGCGAACCCCAGTGATGATATCCGTAACTTCTGGATCGAGCATACGAAGCGTTGTCGCTGGATCAGCGATGAGATGGGTAAAGCCCAGAACGATCCTTGCATGATGAACCTTTGGATACATGACGGGAGCAAGGAAGTACCGGCCAGCCGCTTACGTTATCGCCGTATCTTGGAGGAATCGCTGGATGAGATATTCGCTACCGAATATAAATGGATGAAAGATTGTATCGAGGCGAAACTCTTCGGTATCGGTCTGGAAAGTTATACGGTAGGTTCCTATGATTTCTATTTGGGTTATGGGGCGAAAAAGAACAAGATCGTTACCTTGGACACCGGCCATTTCCATTTGACGGAAAGTATCGCCGACAAGGTTTCCTCGTTATTGCTGTTTACGCCCGAGATCATGTTGCACGTAAGTCGTCCGATCCGTTGGGATAGCGATCATGTCGTGATCTTGAATGACGATGTGCAGGATTTAGCCCGTGAGATCGTGCGTTGCGACGCCTTGGACCGGGTACATATCGGTTTGGATTATTTCGACGCTACCATCAATCGTATCGGTGCTTATGTCATTGGTAGCCGTGCTACGCAAAAAGCCTTTATGCTCGCTTTGCTGGAGCCGATCGCCTTGCTTCGCCAGTACGAGGATGAGGGTAAGTATTTCCAGCGTCTTGCCTTGCAGGAGGAAGCGAAGAGTCTGCCTTGGGGGGCGGTTTGGGATATGTATTGTCTACAAAGTGGGGTCCCCGTAGGAGAGTCTTATATCGCTGAGATCGAGAAATATGAGTCCGACGTTACCTCAAGACGGCAATGATAGAGATCGGGATCGGGTTGTTGATCATCGCGATCGGCAGTTTCGGGCAGAGTAGCTCGTACGTGCCGATCAATAAGATCCGGGATTGGAGTTGGGAAAGCTTTTGGTTGGTGCAAGGTATCTTCGCTTGGTTGGTTTTCCCTTATCTCGGAGCGATGTTGGCGGTACCGGAAGGGAGTACCTTACTGGAGCTATGGTGTTCGCCGGGTAGCTTGGGAGCGGTTATCTATGGCATGCTCTGGGGTGTCGGCGGGTTGACTTTCGGGTTGAGTATGCGTTATCTGGGCGTAGCTTTGGGACAGAGCATCGCCTTGGGTACATGCGCCGGTTTCGGTACGCTCTTCCCGGCTTTGTTCGGTGGAACGAATCTGTTTGAGGGAACCGGATTGATCCTGTTGACCGGTGTTTGCATTACCTTGGCAGGTATCGCCGTGATCGGTTACGCCGGAAGCCTGCGGGCCCGGAATATGAGTGAGGAGGAGAAGAAAGCGGCGGTGAAGGATTTTGCCTTGACTAAGGGCTTGGCGGTAGCCTTGCTTGCCGGTGTGATGAGCGCCTGCTTCAATTTGGGTTTGGAATCGGGAAACGAGGTGCTGGCGAAAGCGAGAGAGGCGGGAGCTAGCGATCTGTTCGCCTTGAATCCCGTGATACTGTTGGTTACTTTGGGCGGCTTTTGTACGAACGCTGTGTATTGTATTTTCCAGAACGTGAAAAACGGGACGGGCAAGGATTATTTCTCGGTATCGGGAGGTACATTGCTGAATAATGTCTTATTTTGCGCTTTGGCAGGCGTGCTTTGGTACTCGCAGTTCTTCGGACTGGGGATGGGAAAGAGCTATTTCTCGGATTCCCCGGTTATGCTGGCTTTCTCGTGGAGTATCCTGATGTCGTTGAATGTTATTTTCAGTAATGTCTGGGGCATCTTATTAAAAGAATGGAAGGGCGTGGAGCGCCGGACGATCGTGGTATTGATTACCGGCATGTGTATCTTGATCCTTTCCTTATTATATCCGAATATAGTTTAATTAAAATAGACATGATAATACTAAGAAACAATGAACGCCTGATGGCGGAAATAGATCGTATCGCCGAGGTCGCCGGCTATTTGTGGACCAAGGGTTGGGCTGAGCGAAACGGCGGGAATATATCGGTGAACCTGACTACTTTATTGAGCGAGGAGGAGAAGGCGTTGCCGGCTTTGGTTTCCTCGATTCCCTTGCAAGAGGCGATGACGGCCTTATGCGGGCACGTCTTTTATGTGACGGGTACCGGAAAACGGATGCGTTACGTGGCGAAAGATCCTTTCGCCAACGGCTCTTTGATCCGTATCGCCGCCGATGGGAAATCGTATGATATCCTAGCGGAGCAACCGATCCAACCGACTTCCGAGTTGCCTTCCCATTTGTTGATGCACAATTTCTTGCGTGCGAAGGGACGGGATAACCGGGTGGTATTGCATACGCATCCGACGGATATTATCGGCATGACGCATTGTAAGCCGTTCTTGGATTCGGAGAAGATTACCCGCACGTTATGGCGTATGATCCCGGAATGTCGGATTATCGTGCCGAAAGGGGTCGGTATCGTTCCTTACGAGATACCGGGCACTTTGGCGTTGGCGCACGCTACGATCCGCCAATTGGAGGAGCACGACGTGGTGTTCTGGGAGAAGCACGGTATCCTTGCCGTCGGTGAGGACCTGATCGAGTGCTTCGATGCGATCGATACGTTGAGTAAATCCGCCCAGATCTATTTCAGTGCCCGCATGACCGGTTACGAGCCGGAAGGTATGACGGATCAGCAATTGGATGACTTGGTTCCGGCTTTTGGACTCTAGCGTATGCGAAAGAAATTAATCATTCTATTCATAGGGATCGGTTCGTTCACGTTGTTCGCCCAGCAGCGAGACCATCGGACACGGGAGTATATCGCTCCGGTCCGTATTGTCTGGCTGCAAGATAGTTCGCGAATTACGGGAGCGAACCATTTGCTTGTTCCGGGCAACGGACAGTCGGATTTGGCGAATAATCGGTTGTGTGTGTTGAAAAGTACGCCAACCGAACATCCCGCTTTGCTGCTTGATTTCGGGAAGGAGTTGCAAGGCGGCCTTCAGCTGGTGACCGGTATGCCGCCGTCTCACGATCCGGTTTCCGTACGGGTTCGTTTCGGCGAGTCCGTTAGTGAGGCTATGTGCGAGATAGATGGCGCGAACGGGGCGAGCAACGATCATGCGATGCGGGATTTCTTGGTATCGCTCCCTTGGCTGGGTGTGCAGGAGATCGGTAATTCCGGTTTCCGTTTCGTGCGTATTGATGTATTGGGTGATTCTACGGAGTTACAATTAAAAGAGGTCCGTGCGATCTCCACGTTTCGGGATATTCCTTATCTGGGCTCTTTCCGTTGTAATGACGAGCGGTTGAACCGGATCTGGAAGACAGGTGCGTACACGGTCCACTTGAATATGCAGGAATATCTATGGGACGGCGTAAAACGGGATCGTCTGGTCTGGGTGGGGGATTTACATCCGGAGGTAATGACGGTCAGTACCGTCTTCGGTTATAATGAGGTGGTTCCTAAGAGCTTGGATTTGATTCGGGATATAACGCCGCTGCCTAGTTGGATGAACGGTATCAGTTCGTACTCGATCTGGTGGTTGTTGATTCAGCGGGATTGGTATTATTACCAAGGGAATCTTGCGTATCTACAAGAGCAACGCTCTTATATGACTGCTTTGCTGCGTCACTTGATCTCGAAGGTTGACCCAAGCGGACAAGAGAGACTGGATGGGAACCGTTTCTTGGATTGGCCTTCCAGTGAGAATACACCCGCTATCGATGCCGGCCTTCAATCGTTGATGATACAAGCCATGCGTGCGGGAGAGGAGTTATGTACCGTTTTAGGCGAGGATGCGTTGGCTTCGGAATGTCGTATGGTAGCTTCCAAGGCTATTAAGTTTTCCCTTCGGAAGAAATCCCGGTTCCCTTCGGAGAAAGATCGGATTACGCCCGGGGATAAACAGGCCGCCGCCTTGATGGCTCTGGCGGGTATCATGGATGCTAAGGAGGCGAACGAGCGTTGCTTGGCGGTGGACGGGGCGAAAGGCTTCTCTACGTTTTACGGGTATTATATGCTACGGGCGATGGCGTTGGCTGGTAATTACCAAGGTGCGTTAGATGTGATCCGTACGTATTGGGGAGCTATGCTGGATGTAGGTGCTACGACGTTTTGGGAGGATTTCAATATGGAATGGCTTCCGGACGCAGGGCGTATTGATGAGCTGGTCCCCGCTGGAAAGAAAGATATTCATGGAGATTATGGGGCGTATTGCTATCAAGGTTTCCGCCATAGCTTGTGCCATGGATGGGCTTCGGGCCCCACATCGTGGTTAAGCGAGTACGTATTGGGCGTACAAGTGGTGGAACCGGGTTGCCGTACGGTACGTATCATCCCACATCTGGGAGATCTCGAATGGGTGGAAGGTACGTTCCCCACGCCTTATGGGGTGATTGAGATCCGACATGAGAAAGGTGCGGACGGTAAGGTGATAAGCCATATCAACGCTCCTGAAGAAATCCGTGTTTGTATGGATTAAAACCAAATATGAATAATAAAATAAACGATGCTACTATGCGAATAAAACAGTCTATTTATATCTACGCTTTCGCCGCCTCTTATTAGGCGGTTGCAAAAGCAATAATGAATTAACGATACCTACGAATCTCCGTACGGAATACCTTACGGAGCCTATCGGCTTGGATACTTCGTCTCCTCGCTTTACATGGGAATACTCCGGAAATGAGGAGGGCTTTAAGGCTTCCCGCTATGAGGTACGGATCGGTACGAGTCCGGACGACTTGCGGCCCTATGCGGAGGGAATGGCCCTGAAACCTCATACCCGTTATTACTGGAATGTTACGGTATGGGATGGTGAAGGGCGTCCGTGCGCTACCTCGGAGACGGCTTCTTTCGAGACCGCTAAGTTCGATCCCTCGGATTGGTCCGCCTCTTGGATTACCGATCATAAGGATAAGGAGTTCGAGCCTGCCCCTCTGTTCCGCAAGTCTTTCCCGGTAGGCAAGGAAGTGAAGGATGCCCGTGTGTACGTAGCATCCGCCGGGTATCATGAGCTATTCATCAATGGCGAGCGGGTCGGAACGAATTATCTGGACCCGGGGTATACGCATTTCGATAAACGTATCTTGTACGTGACGCATGATGTTACCTCTTTGCTGAAGCAAGGCGACAACGCCGTGGCCGCTGTTCTGGGAAACGGCTGGTACAATGAGCAGTCCGTGGCGGTCTGGAATTTTCATGAGGCACGCTGGCGGAATCGTCCCCGCCTGCTATGTGAGTTGCGTATTACCTATACGGATGGTACGACGGAGGTGATTGGCTCGGACGAGACTTGGAAGACTTCCACCGGGGCCTATACCTATAATAATATATACAGCGGCGATAAATTCGATGCCCGGCTGGAAGAGGCCGGATGGAAAACCGCTCATTTCGACGATAGTAAATGGGAAGCGGCACTTCCGGCGCAGGCTCCGGCACCTCTGTTGGTAGCCCAGCAAATGCCGGGAATCCGTATCACGGAAGAGGTGAGGCCCGTGTCGATGAAACGTTTCTCCGATCAGTTATATGTATATTCTTTCCCGAAGAACATGTCCGGCCTTTGCCGCTTGAAGGTGAAAGGTGAGGCGGGAACCCGTATCACGTTAAAACATGGTGAGTTGTTGAAGAAAGACGGTCGCTTGGAGCAAGGCAATATCAATGTATATTATCATCCGGTCAAACTGGACGAGGTATTCCAGATGGATGTCTTTACCTTGAAAGGTACGGGAGAGGAGGAGATCTTCATGCCTTCCTTCTCTTATCACGGTTTCCAATACGTGGAGGTGGAGAGTAGCCGTCCCGTTACTTTAACGGAAGAGAACTTGACCGGCTTGTTTATGCATACCGATGTCCGTCCGTCCGGTTCCTTCGCTTGTTCGAATCCTCTATTGAATAAGATATGGGAGGCTACGATGCAGGCTTACCGCAGTAACCTGCACAGTATCCCGACCGATTGTCCGCAACGGGAGAAGAATGGCTGGACAGCCGACGCGCATATCGCGATCGACCTCGGTTTGCTGGGCTTCGATGGTATCACGCTTTATGAGAAATGGATGGATGATATTATCGATAACCAGCGTGAGGCGGGTGAGATTTCCGGTATCATTCCTTCCAGCGGTTGGGGATATGGCGAGTGGCCGGGTCCGGTTTGGGACGCTGTCATGTTCATCATACCGAACGCCTTGTATGATTATTATGGCGAGTCTCGCAGTATAGAACGCTTATATCCTACGATGCTGCGATATCTGGATTATTTGAAGACGAAAGAGAAAGACGGTTACTTGCCTTTTGGCTTGGGTGACTGGGTGTATTGGAAAGCTACGACGAATAATGAATATACCTCTACCGCCTACTATTATCTGGATTATAAGTTGATGGCTCGCTTCGCCTCTTTACTGGGTAAGGATGCCGCTCCTTATCAAGAGAAAGCGAATACGCTCAAATCCTTGATCAACCAGAAGTTCTTCAACGTCGAGACCGGTGTGTATGCCGAAGGGACCCAAACGGCGCAAGCCTTGGCCTTGTATCTGGGACTTGTACCGGAAGGAAAGGAACAACTTGTGGCGGATAAGCTGCGTGAGGTGGTAGCGGGAAATAACTATTTCTTGGATTTTGGTCTATTAGGCAGTAAGACCGTTCCGGCCATGCTTACGAAATATGGCTATATCGAGGATGCCATGAAGATGATCACGAAGACCGAGGCACCTTCTTGGGGATATTGGGTAGAGACGATGGGTTACTCCACATTGCCGGAGACGTGGACACTTAGTCCGAAGTTTGCCGACGCTTCCTTGAACCATGTCTTTATGGGAGATGTCTCCGCTTGGATGATGAACCAGCTGGCCGGTATCAATCATGACGACTCGGCTCCGGGCTTCCGTCATATCCGTATCACGCCTCATTTCGTGAAAGAACTGGATTGGGCGAAAGGTGAGTACCATTCCGTACGCGGCCGTATCGCCAGCGAATGGAAACGGGAAGGGGATAAGATTATGCTTACCGTGACGATTCCGGCTGATTGCTCCGCCGATATCGTGGTAGGCGATCAGACCGAGACCGTATCCGCCGGTACGCATACATTTACATATCCCGCTTAATATACTTAGTTGTAGAGACGGGGCGTGCCCCGTCTCCCACCGGCTAATAGTATCTTTAAGTTACCTTTTGGGGGGATGAGACGGGGCACGCCCCGTCTCTACAACCAGATAATTATAAACTGTTGAACTTTAAAGATTAAATTTATGAATAAGCTACTCATTGCCTTCTTTTTGTTCCTCTTGCCTTTCGGCTGGATAAAGGCGACAGCTTCATCTCATCCCGAATCCTTCCCTTGGAAAGCCCAATGGATCAATACCGAGCGTTGCCAAAGCGCTACGAATACTTGGTTGATCTACCGTAAATCATTCGCTGTGACGAATGTCCCGAATCAACTCATCGCCCGTATCGCCGCCGATTCCAAGTATTGGCTTTGGATCAACGACCAACTGGTTGTCTTCGAGGGTGGCTTGAAAAGAGGACCTTCTCCTTCCGGGACTTATTACGATCCGGTAGATATCGCCCCTTACCTGACAAAAGGCTCGAACACCATCGCTATCTTGCTCTGGCATTTCGGAAAAGACGGTTTCAGTCATATCAACAGTGGGAAAGCAGCTTTGTTATTCGAGGCGATCGCTCCGGGACTGGAGATCGTCTCCGACGCGAGCTGGCAGTGCGCCTTGTATGAGGCTTATCAAAATACCGAGGCCCCTTTCCCGAATTACCGTATGCCGGAGAGTAATATCCGCTTCGATGCCCGTCAAGCGATAACAAACTGGAACCGTACGAGTTTCGAAGGTTCCCTTCCGGGGGCGGTCTGCGTCGGTAAGGCGGGGAAAGCTCCTTTCGGGGATCTGGTGGAACGTCCGATACCCCAGTGGAAAAACAGCGGCCTGTTATCCTATGTATCCGTCCGGGAATCCTTGAGAGGTGATACCTTGTTCTGTCGTTTGCCCTATAATGCCCAGATCACTCCGTATCTGAAAGTAGAGGCGGAAGCCGGGAAGACTATCCACATCCGGATGGATAATTACGAGGGAGGAAGCGAGCGTAATGTACGTGCCGAATATATCACTCGTGAGGGTGAGCAGGAATACGAAAGCTATGGCTGGATGAACGGCCATGAGGTCTATTACATCATCCCCGAGGGCGTGAAGGTGCTGGATGTGAAATACCGTGAGACCGGTTACAACACGGACCTCGCCGGCTCTTTCCATTGTGACGACCCGTTCTACGACGAGCTTTGGCAACGTTCTGCCCGCACCTTATACATAACGATGCGTGATAATTATATGGACTGTCCGGACCGTGAACGTGCCCAATGGTGGGGTGACGAGGTGAATGAGCTAGGCGAGGCTTTCTACGCCCTTTCTCCGTCCGGGCAGAAACTAGCCGTAAAAGGCATCCATGAATTAATGAATTGGCAGCGGGAGGACGGAACGCTCTACGCTCCGGTTCCGGCGGGTAATTGGGATAAGGAGCTTCCTTTACAGATGTTGGCGTCTATCGGTTGGTACGGTTTTTATACACAATATTATTATAGTGCCGACAGTAGTTTCGTTCCGGTGATATACGACCGGATGCGCCGTTACCTGCACGAGGTCTGGCAAGTCGATAAGAGTGGCTTGGTGATCGAGCGTCAAGGTGCTTGGAGTTGGGGCGACTGGGGCGAGCACGTCGATATGGGTGTATTGACCAATTGCTGGTATTATCTGGCCTTGAAAGCGGAGCGAGCCTTCGCCCTGCAACTCGGCAAGGATAAGGATGCCGATGAGATCTCCCAGATGATGCGTAGCATAGAACGTTGTTTCGACACGAAGTTCTGGACAGGTTCCGCCTATCGCTCCCCCGGCTATAAAGGGGAGACGGACGATCGCTCCCAAGCCATGGCGGTTGTTTCCGGGCTGGCCTCGAAAGATAAGTATCCGGCGCTGACGAAGGTGCTTAAAAAGGAGTATCACGCCAGCCCTTATATGGAGAAGTATGTTCTAGAGGCCCTTTTCCAGATGGGCGAGCCGACGTTTGCCTTGGAACGGATGAAGCAACGTTACACCCGTATGCTGGATTATGCCGAATACACGACCTTGTTCGAGGGATGGGGCATCGGAGCCGAGGGATTCGGCGGCGGCACGATCAATCACGCTTGGAGCGGTGGCCCGCTTACCTTATTGAGCCAGAAGGTCTGCGGTATCGAGCCAACCTCTCCCGGCTTCCGTACCTTTAAGATCTCGCCTCAATTGGGTCCCTTATCGGAAGCCTCTGCCAGCCTAGAGACTCATTATGGAACCATCCGAGTAAGCATCAAGAAGAAAGGCAAGCGATTGAAGTTCGATCTCCAAATCCCGGAAGGCACCTCCGCCGAACTGATAAGACCGAACGGCACCCGCAAGCATCTCGACCCGGGACACCATTGGGTGGATTAGTAATCTGTGTGTTTGTTATGTTTCTCAAAAACAGAAGCAAAGAATAAATATTTTGGTAAAGAACGGAATTTATCCTACATTTGTAATATATAAGTATTATATCGAAGGATATGGAAAAAGAGAAAAATAGCAAGATTACCAGAGAAGAGGCTTTGCGTCGGTTGGAGACCGCACGGAAGCTGAAGCGAGAGTATGTAGCTAAACTGGAAAAAGAGATGAAAGAAGAGTTTAAGAAACGTACAGGGCAAGAAGCTACTTATTTTGAAGTATGGTAAGCCTTAACCTTAAACGTATAAATTCTAATTCTCCTTATGCGGTAACAGCTCTTAGGGATTCTATGTGTTTCCGGTTTGTTACGGACTTTGGTGTGATTTATTATGCAAGCAGAGTATGCGCAATCGCCTTTTTGAGTTTTGGTTTCATTCCTCGCCGCGTAAATCTGATTTCGCTTTCATGTCTGCGGACATCCGAGATGCAGATGGGATACAGAATTATGCGGCGATTATTATTCGACTCGATAATCCCAATTTGAAGTCTATAGTCGCGGAGTTTACTGAAACAATACAAATGCTTAGTCAAAAGCCGGAGTAGAATGTATGTGTTTTCTCCGGCCCGGGGCACCATTGGGTGGATTAGTGATCGCCCTCTGTTTTCCTGCGGACATACACCCGGTGGCTTCCATAACCCGATAGGGTGATTCCACTCGTCGGGTCGCTACTGAGGCGTAGTAGCTCACGGTTTGCGCTACTACGTTTTAGTCCGGTGACAGCCATGTAGTCTTGTATGCGCAAGAATGGGTGTTCATCCAGGTAATCCAATGCCCGTGTCCGGCGTTCCTCTTCGGTGAAGGGCGATTTCCGGACACGGCTGATACCTCCCCGTCTTAAATCGCAACGCAGGTTAGTCTCCCGTATCAGTTCCTTGTCGGCCCGGTAGTTGATACCATTCACCTCGATGCTCCGTGCGTTACGCTTCGGTTCGTCACCATCCAGCGAGTCGATCTCCTTGTCCTTCGCTACGCCTAGGCGGGGCGTGAACGTACCGATGCCATCCAACGTGACCGACTGCCCTTCCGCCATGCAATAGGCCAGATGTTCCGCTACTGTCGTCATCACCTGTATTACGCTACCCCTGCTCAAGCCCGATCCGGGGTAGGTGATCCGTTCCACGAAATCCTCCATGTCCATGTTCCGTTGTATCTTCATCCGATAATACACCGGCTTTTCCCCCGTCCCGTTCAGGTCGCACATCTCTTGCTTGATATATTCTGCCATAACTGCTACTAGGTATAATTGTTTGTATCTTCAAGTTAAAAACATTCTTCTTACTATATACAAATATACTTACTACTTGATCTATTTCCAAATTATCACCGTGGAATATATAGACCACGTCGTGATTTGTATATTCCACGTCTTGATCTGTACAGACCACGTCGTGGTTTGTAGAATTATACAGTATGCGAACAAGAATTCATCTGCTACCGATAAGGTATTTATGCGGTATCGGAGCATTATTTACTTAGGGAGAAGCGGGCAACCCTCACGTTTCCTCTGCCAAGTACGTCGGCCAACCCTGCGGGATTCTCTTTCTTCCCTAAACGGGTATAGCTGTAAGACGAGGAAAAGGTCTCGTAGAAAAGGACTACCGTATTCGCTCCCCATAGAATTAGGTCGCTTGTATGGATTATACCCGAACGTATTGGTCGCGATCAAGAGTATTATACTCGTTTTCCCTGCTCGTATGCTTGCCTCAAGGTCGGGTTCCCTTCGATCTCGCCCACGTGCCACACACCACCGCAGAATAGCGTTCCTTTCACGGTCGGGTTCTCCAGACAGTCGAGGAATCCCATAAAGTTGGCCACAATGCGATCCATGATGCCGTTATCGTCTTCAGCGGCCGTGGCGATGAAGTAAAACTCCTTGTTTTTCATTTCGGTATAAGGACCGCAGCAACGGTCTATCAGCGTCTTCATCTGTGCGCTCATGGCATAGAAATAGACCGGCGTAGCCATCACGATCACATCGGCGGCAAGCATCTTTCCGATAATCTCTGCCGCGTCATCTTTTTGTGGACAAGGCTTCTTGTATTGGCTGCACACGCCGCATCCCGTGCAGGGGTGAATGGTCTTGTCTCGCAGAAAAACCTTTTCCACACGATGACCGCTTTCGATCGCCCCTTGCATAAACTCATCGCATAGCGTATCGGAATTGCCTCCACGACGGGGGCTGGAAGATAAAATCAATACATTTTTCATGTTTACTGTTATTTATTAGGTTCTACATTCATTTTTAGGATACAAAAATAGCGAGATAATCCCTATCTTGCGGTAGACAAATTACGGATGTTATGACCCTAATTACATAATAATACGGAAGAATGATCACAACGGACTCCGGTGAGCAAGTCGAGGCACTTGCTCCCATCATCATTTCGGCCAGCCGGTCAACGGATATTCCGGCCTTTTATGCCAAGTGGTTCTTTAATCGTTTGGCCAAGGGGTATTGTGTTTGGTATAATCCGTTTAATCGGCGGAAGATGTATGTGTCGTTTGAGCGGTGTAAGGCAATCGTGTTTTGGACAAAGAACCCGAAGCCGATATTACCTTATTTGCATGAGTTGGATAGGAGGGGTATCCATTATTATTTCCAGTTCACGTTGAACGACTATGTGAGCGAAGGCTTTGAGCCGAATGTGCCGAGCGTTACGCAACGGGTGGAGACATTTCGGGAGTTGTCGGAAATGATAGGGAAGGAACGGGTGATCTGGCGATTCGACCCATTGATTATAACTCCATCTATCACGCCTCGTGTCCTGCTTAGCCGTATTTGGAAGATCGGCAATCAGTTGAAAGGATATACTGATAAGCTCGTGTTCAGTTTCGTAGATGTAAAGGCGTATCGTAAGGTACAGAACAATCTTATAAAAGAGACGAATTGCTTTACGAAAGAGGATGTGGAAACCGCTGAGATGAATGCGATGCAACGTCAAGAAACTGTAGAGGGATTGGTGAAGTTGAGGGAAATTTGGGCTTCTACTGGTTGGAATGTGACACTCGCTACTTGTGCCGAGGACATTGACCTTGCGGTTTATGGCATTGAGCATAACCGGTGTATCGACGGTGATTTAATGGAGCGTGTGTTTGGGGAGGACTATGAATTGGTTTATTATCTTCGAACAGGCCAATTACCCGAACCGGATCTTTTTGGTACGTTTCCCGCTTTACCCGACAAACGCAAAGACCTAAAAGACAAAGGCCAACGGAAAGCCTGTGGTTGCATGATAAGCAAAGATATCGGTAGGTATAACACTTGCCGCCATTTCTGTGTCTATTGTTATGCCAATACAAGTAGGGAATGCGTACAAAAGAATGCGGTACACTATTCGGACGATAGTGAAAGTTTGATTCGAAGTTAGATTTGAAAGCAAGGTCAAATGAAGCGGCGTATTAAATTAAGCCGTCTTTTATAGTAATCGAGACCAATACTATCCTAGAATAGTGTTGTATAACATGCCGGATTTATCTATTTTTGCGCCCAATACGAAAGGTTAAGAATAGGAAGTTTTAGGTATGGCAAAAAAGAAAGGTAAGCCTCAACCCCGGAAAAGCAAGAAGAAGCGGGCATCATCATTCATGTCCTCTGTAAAGAAGATGCTTCTTGGCGTTTTTGCGGTAGTTGTTTGTTTTATCGGTGTATTATTCATATATAACTGGTTTTATCCGGTATCCAAGACACGGCTTGTAGAGAAGAAACAGGATCGGGCGGAGGCAATAGTCCGTCCGAAGATCTCGGACAAGGGCGGCTCCGGAACATCGGGTAAGAAAGCCGCACAAGCGACGAAAAACAAGCAAACGACGAACCCAAAGAAAGAGACCTCCGCTTATACTTTTCAAGGGGGAGCTGAGATACCGAGACTAAAGAATAAACAAAAAGAGCAGGTTATAAAGCATGAGGGCTATGCGGTTTCTTATAATTCCGATTATAAGATCGCCAATTGGGTAGCCTATGAACTGACCTCGAAAGAGGCGACAAGTAAGAAGAACGAGCGGTCTAATAAGTTCGTCTCGGACCCCATGGTGAAAGGGGCTACCGCCACGAACGAGGACTATACTCGTTCCGGCTATGACCGGGGACATATGGCGCCTGCCGGCGATATGAAATGGTCCGCCAAGGCCATGCGGGAATCGTTCTACCTAAGTAATATCTGTCCGCAAAAGCCCGGCTTGAACCGGGGTATCTGGAAAGATCTGGAAGAACAGGCTCGTTTGTGGGCGAAAGAGAATGGCTCTTTGTTGATCGTGACCGGCCCGGTGATCACGGACGACCTGAAACGATTAGGTAAGAATCGGGTGGGAATCCCGAAGACCTTTTATAAGGTAATCTGTACGATAACGAACGGTAAACCGGAAGGGGTAGGTTTTCTGTTTGATAATAAAGACTATGGAAAGACTCCGTTGAAATCGATGATGATCCCTATCGATAGCGTTGAGAAGGTTACCGGAATTGACTTTTTCCCTTCTTTGCCTGATTCGATAGAAAATCCGATGGAAGCATACGTGAATGATGGTAGTTGGTCTTTTTAAGGCACGTTATGCTCAACAATCTCTAGGCGAGAATGTTTTATATTTACTGTGAAGAAAAAGAAATCATAATTAAATAACAAAATGCAAGTTATCATGAAAGGAAAATTAATCCCTGTGTTTGTTTTGGCAGCATTGGTTTCCTGTAGTCAACCACCCGTTAAGGAGCAAGGTCCTCGTCCAGTTAAATTGGCGGACGTTACTTCGCTGAACATGGTTGAGAAATCATTCAGTGGAGTGGTATCGCCCGATCAATTCAGTGATTTGGCGTTTAAGATGTCCGGCCCGCTGATCTCATTAAACGTGGATGAAGGCCAGAAGGTCCGTACGGGACAGATCGTGGCCGAGATCGATCCGCTGGACTTTAAATGGGAATATGAGGCGAAGAAAGCGTCTTTCCAGACCGCTGAGGCGCAATTGCAACGTGCGAAGAAGTTATTGTCCAAGCAAGCTATCTCCAAGCAAGAGTATGAGTCTACGGAAGCCTCTTACTCAAATGCCAAGGCGGCTTTCGAGTATGCGCAAAACACATTGAACCAGACAAAGCTTCGTGCGCCGTTCGATGGATTTATCCAGAAGAAATATGTGGAGAATTACCAGAAGGTACAGGCCGGACAAGGAATCGTTTGCTTGATCAACCCGAATAAGTTACAGGTCGTGTTTACGATGCCGGAGAGTAATATCAATTACTTCTCTTCTCCTTATTCTGTTTATGTGGAATTCGATAATTACAAGGGCGTTCGCTTCAAGGCGAAGGTGAAAGAATACGTGGAAGCCTCTCCCGATGGCTCCGGCGTTCCCGTATATCTGTATATCGATGATCCGAACTTTAATTTAGAGAAATATAAGGTAGCCGTAGGTTTCTCTTGCCGTGTGATCTTGAACGTGGATAGCGAGAGTTTCACGCAAGGCGCCGTATTGGTTCCGCTAGCCGCTGTCGTGGCTGACGATGCCAATAGCGATAAGTATGTGTTTGTTTATAATGGGCAGTCTCAAAAGGTTGAGCGTCGCAAGATTACCGAGTCTATGCTGATCGGCAAGGATGGCGTGATCGTAACGGATGGCTTGCGACCCGGCGAACAGGTTGTCTCAGCCGGAGCCACTCGTTTGGTGGATGGACAACAGGTAAAAGTATTAACAGATTAAGAGATAAACAATGAATATTCCAAAATATTCCTTAGAGAATCAGAAGATTATATACTTTTTCCTAGCGGTCATGCTGATAGGTGGTATATATTCTTTCTTTAAATTGCCGAAGAAGGAAGATTCTCCCTTCGTAATCAAGCAAGCGGTTTTGGTTACCCAATATCCGGGAGCGACACCTCAGGAGGTGGAGAAGCTGGTGACTGAGCCGATCGAACGGGAGATTCAGGCTATGTCGGATGTGTTCCAGATCAAATCTGAGTCTTATTTCGGTATGTCCAAGATTTCTATTGAGTTGCAGCCTACCTTGTCTCCGGATTATATGCCGGTCAAGTGGGACGAGTTGCGTCGTAAGGTGGCGAATATACAGCCTCGCCTTCCGTCTGGCGCCTCCTCGATATCCGTTAGTGATGACTTTGGTGACGTATTCGGAATTTATTATGCCTTGACGGCCGATGAGGGATATACTTACGACGACCTGCGTAATTGGGCACAAAAGATCAAGACGGAGCTATCTCCTGTACCGGGTGTACAGAAGGTCTACCTATTCGGTGAACAGACACAAGTTGTCAACGTAAAGATCTCTATCCCGAAACTGGCTAACCTAGGTATCGACCCGAACGCTATCCAGCAGGTGATGCAAACGCAGAACTTGTTGGTGAATACGGGAGATATCAATACCGGTAATTATCAATTGCGTTTGCGTGCGGAAGGTACGTATAAGGATATACAAGATATCCGGGACCAATTGATCGTGACGAAAAGTGGCGGTGAGGTTCGTTTGGGAGATATCGCTACGGTAGAGCGTGGTTATATGGACCCTCCCTCGAACCTGATGCGTGTGGACGGATTGCGGGCGATCGGTATCGGTGTCGCTACCGGTTCGAAAGACGATGTGGTTGCCGTGGGTAACGCCGTGGCGGATCATTTAGCGGAGATGGAGCAGCTGTTCCCGGTGGGTATGGACCTGAAAACGATTTATCCGGAGAACAAGATCGCGGATGAGGCGAACAACGGTTTTATCTTGAACTTGATCGAGTCGTTGTTGATCGTTATCGTGATTATCTTTATCGTGATGGGGTCCCGTGCCGGTATGTTGGTCGGTAGTTCGTTGTTGTTCTCGGTAGGTGGTACCTTATTGATCATGTTGATCTGGGGTGTCGGCTTGAACCGAACCTCGTTGGCGGCCTTTATTATCGCTATGGGTATGTTGGTGGATAACGCTATCGTGGTGACGGATAATGCCCAAGTCGGTATCAAGCGGGGACTTTCCCGTTATCAGGCGTTGATCGATGGCGCGACGAAACCGCAGTGGGCGTTGTTGGGCGCTACCTTTATCGCCGTATGTTCTTTCTTGCCGATGTACTTGGCACCGGCATCCGTGGCCGAGATTGTGAAACCGTTGTTTATCGTATTGGCGGTATCCTTGGGATTAAGCTGGGTCTTGGCCTTGACGCAAACGACTACCTTCGGTAATTTTATTTTGAAAGAGGCGAAACCGGGTGAGAACAAAGACCCGTACGATACGAAGCTGTACCATAAATTTGAGTCGGTATTGGGCCGTTTGATCAAGCGTAGATATGTAACGATCTCTACCGTGGTAGCTACGTTATTCCTTTCCTTGTTCGTGATGAGCATCATGCCGCAGAGTTTCTTCCCGATCATGAGCAAGCCTTATTTCCGTGCGGACTTGATCTTCCCGGAAGGATATAGCATCTACGACGTGGAGACGAATGTGAAGAAGATAGAAGAGGAATATCTCAGCAAGAATGAGAATATCAAATCATACTCGTTTACCTTGGGAGGTTCGCCGGTACGTTATTACTTGGCCAGTTCTTCTATCGGTCCGAAGCCAAACTTCGCCAATGTGTTGATCGAGACACAAGATCCGGAGGATGCGCAAGCGGAAGAGGGTAAGTTCTACGATTATATGGTCGCTAACTATCCGAATATATTGACCCGTTCGGCTTTGTTCGCCTTGTCTCCGGTTCCGGATGCGGCGATCGAGATCGGTTTTATCGGCGATAACGTAGACACGTTGGTTGCCTTGACGCAAAGGGCGCAGGAGATCGCCCGGAATTATGATCAGGTGATGGAGGTTCGCAATAGTTGGGGTAACAAGGTTCCGGTATGGAAGCCGCTATATTCCCAAGAGAAAGGTTTGCGTCTGGGTATTACCCGTCAACAGGTGGCTTATTCCTTGCGTTCGGCTACGAATGGCGTACCTTTGGGTGAGTATCGTGAGGGCGACGTGTTTATGCCGATCTTACTGAAAGATGCGGATAAGGATTCTATCAGTCTGAATGATATAAAGACTTTGCCGGTTTATAGCGCTAAAGGCCGTTCAGTAAAAGTGGAGCAGGTGATCGATGATTTCTCGCTGGATTATGAGTTTAACGTAGTGAGACGATTCAACCGTGAGCCGTGTATGCTTATGCAGTGTGAGCCGAAGCGTGGCGCCAATACGATGGCTGCTTTCAGTCATTTGTGGAAAGAGGTACAGGAGAAGATTCAGGTGCCGGAAGGATATAAGATGACGTATTTCGGTGAGCAATCCGAGCAAGATAAAGGTAATAAGGCGATCGCCGCTAATATCCCGTTGATGTTCGGTTTGATTTATGTCACCTTGTTATTCTTATTCCCGAAATATTACCGGAAACCGGTATTGATCATGGCGATGCTGCCGTTGATCTTCATTGGTGTGGTATTGGGATTGTTGGTGTTCGGTAAGTCCCTCGACTTCTTTGCTATGCTGGGTCTGTTGGGCTTGATCGGTATGAATATCAAGAATGCGATCGTGCTGGTGGACGAGATCGGTTTACAATTGAACGCGGGCTTGTCTCCGGTGAATGCCGTGATAGAGGCAACAAAAACCCGTATCGTTCCGGTGACGATGGCTTCCGGTACGACGATCTTAGGTATGTTGCCGTTGTTGGGTGACGCTATGTTCGCCGGTATGGCGGCTACCATCATGGGTGGTCTGTTCGTATCTACGATCTTGACGATCTTCGTGCTTCCGGTTACTTATTGTGTTTTCTTTAAGATTAAATCAGAGTAAAAGGTATGAGAAATAAAATAATCATAGGTTGTTTATTGTTGGGTGTCTTGTCCGCTAAAGCGCAAGACACCCGGCTATCGGCTGTGGAATATAAGGAACGGGTCCTTGAATACAGCCGTCAAATCAAGCAAAGCTCTGAGGAGCGTATCGCTATGCAGCATGCGATCAAGGCCGCTAAGACCGGTTTCTTCCCTTCGGTAGACTTCTCCGGCAGTTATCAGTATCGTATCAATAAATATGATTTGGATTTCGGACCGGGCATGTCCGTAGAGATGGACCATAATACGTATAGCCTAGGCGCTACGGTGAGCCAGCCCATCTATGCCGGCGGACAGATCTATAATAACTATAAGGCAGCTCAGGTACAAGGCAAGATCACCGAGCAAGCGGAAGAATTGACAACGGATAATATCGTTTATTCCGCCGATTTGAACTATTGGACGGCCGCCGCACGTAAAGGTATGTACGATGTGATGTGCCAGTATGTAGACATTGTCGGGGAGTTGGCGAACGTGTTGACGATCCGTTTCAATGACGGCCAGATCAGCAAGACCGATTTATTGCAAGTGGAGTCCCGCTTGAAAGAAGCGGAATTGAATAAAAGCTCGGCTTATAAGGAGTATCAGATCGCGTTACAGAACCTGAACTCATTGATGGGTGTGTCTCCGTTAGACCCGATCGAGGTGGAAGATTCCATTACGACCTATTTGGCCTTGCCGTTGCAAGTAGGAGAGGATGTAGCTCTTCGGAATCGTCCGGACTACGCTATTTCCGAGTTGAACATAGAGTATCAAAAGAGACAGATCAATTTGTCGAAGGCGAAATATAACCCGTCTTTGGCGATCGGTTTTCAAGGTACTTGGGGTACGCCGATGTTGAACGTGAAAGGTTCGGACCAGTTGTGGACTCCGGCCGTCTTCGCTTCCTTGAAGATACCTTTGTTCCGTTGGGGAGCCCGTTTCAAGGAGGTAAATTCCCAGAAGGCTATCCTTCGTAGTAAGGAATACGCCTTGGACAATACGCGTGATAAGATCGCTCAAGAGGTAGCGAACGCATGGACAAGCCTAACCGAGTATACGAAACAAATTACCGTCGCGGAAGAGGCTTGTAAGATTGCCGAGGAGAACCTTGATTTGAATACCTTCAGCTACAACGAGGGTAAACTACCGATCTTGGATGTGCTCTCCGCCCAATTGTCATGGATTCAGTCTTACAGTAGCTTGATCCAGACTTGGTATCAGCAAAAGGCTTCTTTAGCCCAATATAACAAGGCTATAGGTATCCGGCGTTTGCAGTAAAAGAAACATATTTATACTTAGAAGACAAGGTCCCTTATTTTGGAAACGAGATAAGGGACCTTCTTTATGAAATAAAACGTCCTTTATTCCGTTAGGTAAACTGAAGATTGCTACATTTGCATACAATCTCGTCTGTTTGGGACACTCCTTGGAACCCGGACTTTTAAGTAGAATGATGAAATAATAAGATGTATACAAAGTTACTAGATAAACAAACGAAACTTGCCCTAATCGGACTAGGATATGTCGGGCTTCCTATTGCGATGGAATTCGCTAAACATGTTTCCGTTATCGGATTTGATATCAACGAGGATCGCTTGGACAAGCTTCGGAACTGTATTGATCCGTGTGGTGAGCTTCCTACTGAGGTATTTGAACATAAAGATATCACATTTACTTCTTCTATAGAAAAGTTGCGGGAGGCTTCCTTTTACGTTATAGCTGTTCCTACCCCGATAGACAGCCATAACGAGCCGGATCTATCCCCTTTGTTGGGTGCGACTCGCACGGTAGGCAAAGTCCTTAAACGAGGCGATTATGTAGTATACGAATCTACCGTATATCCGGGATGTACGGAAGAGGATTGCATCCCGATCTTGGAGGAGGTTTCAGGGTTGAGAGTAGGAGAGGACTTTAAGGTTGGATACTCACCGGAACGAATCAATCCGGGTGATAAGGTACATACCTTGGTAAATACCGTGAAGATCGTTTCCGGCTGCGATGCCGAAGCTTTGGAAACGATATCGGAAGTCTATAAGCTGGTCGTTCAAGCGGGGTTGCACCGTGCGCCTAGTATCAAGGTAGCCGAAGCCGCCAAGATTATCGAGAATACCCAGCGTGACGTGAATATAGCCCTTATGAACGAGCTTTCCATTATTTTCGATCGAATGGGGGTAAATACGTTTGATGTCTTGAAAGCCGCCGGAACAAAATGGAATTTCCTGCCTTTCTCTCCCGGATTGGTAGGTGGGCATTGTATAGGGGTAGATCCTTACTATCTGGTGCATAAAGCCAAAGAATTGCAATATCACACGAAGATGATCAACTCCGGTCGCTACGTGAACGATTCCATGGGACGGTATATCGGAAAGAAGGTCGTGAAAAAGATTATCTCGCAGGGGAAAAATATCCTAGGAGCGCACGTGTTGGTGATGGGTATGACTTTTAAGGAAAACGTATCGGATATACGTAACTCGAAAGTAGCCGATATTATCAATGAGTTTAAGGACTTCGGAGCCGAGGTCGATGTGATGGATCCGTTCGCTTCCCCTTTGGAAGTATTGCAAGAGTACGGTATCCGGTTAGTAGAGAGGCCCGGGAAGAAATATGACGCGGTAGTGGTAGCTGTCGCTCATACGACTTATTTGAAGCTGGATGAGTCCTACTTCATGTCGATCACGAACGAACATGCCGTGTTGGCGGACGTGAAAGGAGTCTATCGAGGTAGCATCCATCAGATGATCTATTGGAGTCTGTAATTGTTAAAAAGTAACACAAGCTGCAAAGAAATTTCGATAAACTTAAAAAAATGTGTTGTACAATATCTTTTTTTATTTGCTCAATTATATTAATTAGCCCATCTTTGCATGCAGATAACCTAAACAATCTTTTTGCCTTAAAGACTAATACCTATTAAAAACCTATAAAGAGAGCCTTTGCGAAAAGGCTCTCTTTATGATTTTCAAGGGATTAGTAGTTCGTTTCCTCTATCTTTGAGGTGATTCTGCTAATAGCCTCATTCAGTTTGTCTTCGGGTAATATTACGTTAAAATCTCCCCAGAAACCCTCGTCGTAGTTGAAGTGAGTATCCGAGAAAACCGTGCGGGTGGGAAGGGATTCAATGCGTGAGAAGCGGTTCACATTGGCTGTATCTATCTTACAGGTAACCATTTCGAACCAAGTATGTAAAATATTTGTGTTAAAAAGTTGTCTTCTTTTTTTAATTTTAAAATGCAGATCTCCCCGGATATGGTTAATGTAGTAGGTGCCATTCCATTGCTTGTAAGATACCGTATAGGCTACTTTCTGGGGCGTGATCCGTAAATTCCGGCTTTTTCTCTCGACGAACATGCCGGCCGCTTGCTCGATATATTGGGGATTGACCTCAAAGTCCACTCTTAATAAGGCATTATTTTCCATGTCGATATATATCTGTCCCCGATAAAGTGGTTCATTGATACTCTTTCGTTGCTCGAAAGAGATGACGTTAGCAAGTCGATCACCCACTACCGTGATGTCGGTATGGGCGTATGTATAGGGTGAATCCGGGCTAGGATCCAGAAACTCCGGTAACTGTTTCATCAAGTCCAAGACAAGGCAGGAGTAGATACCCGACTTCATTTTTGTGATCAATGTGTCCTTTTCCTGCTCGTTACTGATGCGGCGCATCTTTAGTAGTTTCACTTGATCGGCCAAGGCATTGCTGTGGTAAGATGCCTTATATACCTTAAAAACAGCCTCGGTCAGTCCTACGAGTCCTTTTTTACGTTCAACGCCTTCTCTGTAAAATGTGGTAAGGTAAATCGGGTGCTGGGAATAATTGCTTCTTCTCTCGTCCAGCATCTCCTGTAATAAGCGTTTCGGATTGGTTAGACGCACGATAACTTCTTGGATGGAGATTACTTTAGGCTCTAGGGATAAGACGGTATGTTTATCTATTAACTCCCGACCATCTATCTCTTGGGGAAGATAGCCGATATGAGAGAAACGTACCTTGGATAATCGGAGTGAGTCCGGTAATTTCAATCGGAACTCTCCATTCTGGTTGGTGATGGTGCCGATAGCGGCCTCGCCGATTCCTACCGATCCGAACGCGATTGGCTCATGGGTATATTGATCCTGTAAAGAACCTTCTATCGAGAAATAGGTTTGTATGGAATCGGGAGTTACGGATGCGCTTTTAGGAGCGGAGGGACTCTCTGGCAGATAAAGCAAGAGATGGTTCTCTATCGTACGGATCGCCAGATTTTTATTACCGGTAATAGCGTATATAGCTTCTTGTATCGTATAATCTCCACCTTTTATCGATGTTGTTTGTTCATTATCGATAATCTTACTGTCGTATATAAAAAGATAGCCGGAACGTTCCGTGACGAGTCCCAGCAATTGGTAGATATTTCCTTTTGATTTAGGCAATCGTATGACCTGTCCCAGTACGTTACCATTCTGGGCATTCATAGGGATGAGAGCTACGAGTAACAGCAACCATCCTACGATCAGCTGTCTCAAGGTTCGGAAATCATCCATATATTATTTTGTTGCGTACATTTTAGTTTTAACGCCGCGCAGATCAGTTCAGCCATCGTTGCGGGTGAGTTATTATAGAAACTAACGGTCAGCCGTCTATTCTCTAAATCAGCCGTTGTCTTCAATGGCATCATCGGATACTCCAGATTAATTACATGCAAGATATCTCCTAAGCGCTCATCCTTAAACTGGATACGGCGGGTGTAATCGGAAAATTGTTCGTTATCTTGAGTCGGAGCTACTTGTAAACGGTTGGAGAATAAGGATACGGTTTGACCGGCCTTTACCAGCGTTTGTTCTCCGTTCTTCTTGAGTGTCACTTTCACTAATCCCCGGCGAACGGCCAATTCAAAGGCGCTTTTATCCGAGCTTTTGATATTGAATGAGGTTCCCAATACCTCGATCCGGGCCTGCTCTGTCTCGATTAGGAAAGGACGTTCCTTATTCCCGCTTACATCAAAAAGGGCGTTTCCTAATAGAGACACCTCTCTTTTTTCTCTTTGGAAATGTTCCGGATAGCTTAACTGGCTGTTATCGGCCAGATAAACGATAGACCCGTCTTCCAAAGTCGTGACCAAGGTGGTGGAAGCCTCGTTATTATGCAGGGTGAGCAGAGTGGTCTCCGGTGTCCGTTCTTGTCCAAGGAAAATAGCTGTAGCTACCGATACGCAAAGTATAATGATAGCGGCGGCCCATTTCATGAGTCCGATCCGGTATGGGATTTGTGTACCGGAAATTGGCTTATCCAGCAGCCCGTCTTGCTCCAAGCGAGTGTATAATTGTGCCCATGCTTGGTCTGTCTTCGATTTATTTTTTTCTATTTGATTCATAACTGTTAGGTATAATTCTCGATTTCTTTTCTTAGTGTTTGTAGTGCCTTGGTCATTTCCGCTTCTACTGTCTTTATGGACAATGAGAGGCTGGAGGCTATCTCCGCGTATTTCATTCCTTCGAAACGGTGCATCCGAAAGATCCGGAGGCGGCGTTCGGGCAATTTACCTAATGCCCGGTTGACCAAGGATTGCAATTCTTTGTACTCAAGTTGATCTTGCGGGGTATACGATTCGGATTCCGGATTCTCTCCGGCTAAAACCGTATTCCGGTATCGGTATCGTACTTCCCGATGCTCCAGATATTGTAAGGACCGGTTCCGGGTAGCTCCATAAAGGTAGTTCTTGATGGAACGTAAGATTGGAAGAGATTCTCTTTCTTTCCAGAATACATAAAACAAGTCCTGAACGATCTCCTCCGCGACTTCCTGCTCTCCTGTTATACTGGTTGCGTACAGGCAAAGAGGGGTATAATAAAGCCTGAAAATACTTTCGAATGCTTTAATATCCCCTTCCTTGATCTTTTTGAGTACGAACAAATCCATAATAATTTGGTTTCAACAGATAATTGATAATGGACAAAGATAATGATTTGTCCATATCATTGTCGATAGTATATTTACACGGTCAATTTTTATGTTGCTTCTTTAATTTATATACCGCATTCTCCAAAGACTCGGTAGGCTCGATAATGTTGTAAGCTCCCCAGAAGTTCTCGTCGGCGAAGTCCGATACCTTGTCGGATAGAGACTGATCCGCTTTAAAAGACATCCGGTAGGGGATGGAGTTATTTTGTTCTTTACCATCGGTAACGACCATCTCGGATACGATCGTGTAGTTGGTAGAGAAAAGTTTTCGTTTCCAGTCGCATTTAAAGCGAACCTCATTGCGGATATAACTCAGATAGCTCATGCCGTCACGTTCTTTGTAAGTTACGAGGAAAGCTACCTCCACGGGTTTAAATCGCAAGCCAAAAGGCTTTTTGCGGAGGATGGCCTCGGTAGCCTTATTCCGGTCATCCATGCTGAGGGCGAATTCCGCACGGCTGAAGGAAAGCCGTTCCTTATCGATATATAATTTGCCGTAATATAAAGCGTAAGGCAAGATCGCTTGAGGTTGGAAACTGATTACGTAATGCGGTCGGTCGTTTAACATCACGCTTTCTTCCATACGGAAGGCGTAATAAGGTAAGATATTCGGGTCGAGCAATAAATCCGGATTCTTCACCACATCCACGTAAACGGATAGGTTAGGGCCTCCCAATAATTTCACGGCTAATGTGTCGCTAGCCTTCTCGCTCAATAATTTACGTCCTTTATAGATCTGTACCCGATCCCGTTCCACGTTCCTGTCCTTATAGGGAGTTTTGTAAACATCGATAACCGCTTCCGAGATATTGATGTAACGACGGCCTTTTTGTGCGGTCTCCCGGTAGAACCCGGTAAGCATGCTACCTGTGGCGATGTAATTCTTATTTACTTTCTCAATCGCTTCCTCTACGATATATCGAGGATCTCCGGCCCGGATAATGACTTCGCTAAGCGTATTCATGTTCGGTTCGAGTAATACCGTACATTCTAATATGTCCTTATCGTTCACGGGGATCAAGCCATTCAAATATCCGATATGCGATACTTCTACTTGTCTGGCATGGAGGCCGTTTTTCACTTTGATAGAGAACTCACCGTCATTATTGGTGATCGTTCCCACGTTGGTTCCCGGAATAGAGATATTTACGTATTCCAGTTTTTTTCGTGTTTGCTTGTCTTTTACTACACCGCTGACAGTGATAAACTCATCGTCTGCGCTATCCTGTGCCTTTATAGAGGTTACACCGCAAGCCAACAGTATCATCAGGATAAATCCCATAGTTTGTTTACAGAGCGCTTTCATATTTGTATTGTTTTAATGGTAAATAATCACTTTGTACTTATAGGATCGCTCAGAAAAGAAATACCCTATGGGATTTATCGAAAAAATCACACAACCTTTTGTCCGGGCTGCAAAGTCAACATTTCTTTAGGTACCGCTTTCTTGATGCTCTCTATTAAGATACCCGCTACGGTATGCCGGATAAAATCTTTACGGGTGACAAAGACGATCTCCCGTGTCGGCTTGGGAATGGCGAACGGACGTACCAATTCTTTCTGCTCTTTACTTAATTGCAGGGTAGCCAATTCCGGGATGAACGTAATACCGTTACCGCTTTCCACCATACGCATAAATGTCTCTAGGCTACCTAAACGGTAAGCGGCTTGGCGAACCTTTACCTTCTCCATCTGGCAGAAACGCATCAGCTGGTCACGGAAGCAATGTCCCTCGTCCAGCAGCCACAACCGCTCGTCGTTGATATCGGCGGTACGGATCAAATCCTTTTTGAAGATAGATTCATTATGAGCCACGTATCCGAAGAATTGCTCATAATATAATATGTCTCCTTGTAAATAGGATTCTGTGGGCTGGTTCGCTATGATAGCGGCATCGATTTCCCCGTTTTGCAGGGCGGCCATAGTGGGAGCGGTTTTCATTTCCAGCATACGGATGTCAAGATCCGTATGCTTTTCCGATAATTGCTGGAAAAAGCGAGGTAGCAAATAAGGGGCGATAGTCGGTAGCACCGCTAAGCGGAACGTACCTTTCAATGACTGTTCCTCCTCGTTCACGATATCTTTGATAAGGGAAGCTTGATAGAGGACATTTCTCGCTTGCTCAATAACCTTACGTCCGGCAGGTGTGGGGCGAACGGGTTGCAGGTTTCGATCGAACAATTTAATACCTAGTTCGTCTTCCAGCTTTTGGATCATCATACTCAATGTCGGTTGTGTCACCCTACAATGCTCTGCTGCCTTTGCGAAATGACGATAAGTATCCACCGCTAGGATATATTCGAGTTGCTGTATATTCATAGTACTTAATTTTACAAGCGTTAGAAATTAATGAAGACAAACTTACGGAAAAACGCTGGAATAATCGAATAAAAGTGGAAGAATAAAGCAACTTAATTTGAGTATTAGGCATTTAGGGGGAAATCGGGGAAGTTAGGTGAAAAGCCAAAATACATTTGCTTATCATGGAACAGACGAATGGGCTAACTGGATGATAGATTTACACAGAAAAAATATGTAACTTTGGAGAGTAATTTACAAATGGTTTACAGTCGTATATATAATGAGCTAAAAATTAATTGATTAAAGTATATGTCAGACAGTATCGTCATTATTCCTACATACAACGAGAAGGAGAATATTGAGAATATCATTCGTGCCGTGTTCGGGCTGGAGAAAGTGTTTCATATCTTGGTGATCGATGATGGCTCTCCGGATGGGACGGCGGCTATCGTGAAGGGCTTGCAGAAGGAGTTCCCGGAGCGTCTTTTTATCGTGGAGCGTAAGGGGAAGCTGGGATTGGGTACCGCTTATATCCGGGGTTTTAAATGGGCTATCGAGCATAAATATGATTTTATTTTCGAGATGGACGCCGATTTCAGTCATAATCCCAATGACCTGCCGAAGCTATACGCCGCTTGTACCGGGCAGGGTGCCGACGTAGCCATCGGGTCGAGGTATTGCAACGGGGTGAATGTGGTGAACTGGCCGTTGGGCCGTGTGTTGATGTCTTATTTCGCCTCGGTGTATGTCCGTATCGTCACGGGTATGAAGATACAGGATACGACGGCGGGTTTTAAATGTTACCGCCGTGAGGTGCTGGAGACGATCGATCTGGACCGTGTCCATTTCAAGGGATACGCCTTTCAGGTGGAGATGAAGTTTACGGCTTATAAGTGCGGCTTCAAGCTCGTGGAGGTGCCGATCATCTTTATCAACCGTGCCTTGGGTGTCTCCAAGATGAACTCTTCGATATTCGGGGAGGCTTTATTCGGCGTCCTTCAATTGAAATGGTGGAGTTTCTTCAGGAAGTATCCGAGGAAACATGCGAGCCATGCCTAATGAAAACAGAGTTTGACAATTTATAATAGGATAAGAAAGATGAATAAAATATTAATCCAAAATCCGAGAATCATCAACGAGGGCCGTTCTTTTATCGGCTCGGTGTTGGTGGAGGGAGATAAGATCGCGGCGGTGTTCGAGGGGGAGGTTCCCGGGAACGTGCGTGCCGAGGCGAACCAAGTGATCGACGCTACGGGGAAATGGTTGATACCGGGCGTCATCGATGATCAGGTGCATTTCCGGGACCCCGGGCTTACCCATAAGGGGGATATCGGGACCGAGAGCCGTGCGGCCGTGGCCGGTGGCGTGACGACCTTCATGGACATGCCGAACACGAAGCCACAGACCACGACGATCGCCGATCTGGAATGGAAATTCAACCGTGCCGCCGAGGTCTCCCGTGCGAATTACTCCTTCTTCTTCGGTGGGACAAACGATAATATGGACGAGATCCGCAGGCTGGATCGTAGCCGTGTGCCGGGACTGAAACTCTTCCTCGGCTCGTCTACGGGAAATATGCTGGTGGACAAGAAAGACTCGTTGGAGCGTATCTTCGGCGAGGCTGGTATGCTGATCGCCATCCATGCGGAGAAAGAGGAGGTGATCCGGCGTAATATCCAGTATTACACGAACCTGCATGGCGAGGATCTGGATATCTCTTTCCATAGCAAGATCCGTAGCGAGGAGGCCTGCTACCAATGCTCGGCCGAGGCGGTTGAACTGGCTACCCGCTTGGATTCCCGTTTGCATATCCTGCATCTCTCCACGGAGAAGGAATTATCGTTGCTCGGCAACCGTCTTCCCTTGAGCGAGAAAAAGATAACCGGCGAGGTCTGCGTGCATCATCTGTGGTTTCATGACGGCGACTACGCCCAATTCGGTAATCGTATCAAGTGGAATCCTTCTATCAAGACGATCGAGGATCGCACGGCGCTGCGTGAGGCGGTCAATAACAATACGATCGATATCGTGGCTACCGACCATGCCCCGCATCTACCGGAGGAGAAGCAAGGCTCTTGCTTGAAGGCGGCTTCCGGAGGACCGCTTATCCAGCACTCCTTGATCACGATGTTGGAACTGGCGATGGAAGGCCGTTTCACGTACGAGAAGGTGGTCGAGAAGATGGCGCATATGCCGGCGGAGCTGTTCCGTATCGATAGGAGGGGATACATTCGTCCCGGATACTACGCCGATATCGTATTGATCGATCCGGAGCAGACTTGGACGGTATCGAAGGAGAATATCTTGTACAAATGCGGCTGGTCTCCTTTCGAGGGCTATACGTTCCACCATGGCGTATGGAAGACTTTCGTGAATGGCGAGTTGGCCTATGGCGATGGAGTGGTGAATGACGCCGTGAGAGGTAAAGAAGTCCGTTATCTATAGCAGTAGAGACGGGGCATGCCCCCGTCTCATCCTATCTATTGGATATCGATCAGTTTATGGGTTTGCAGACTTAGTCTCCACCGGGGATGCCGGAGGATGTAATCCACTACCTCTTTCGTATTTTGGCAGGAGCAGGGTTGCAGGAAATGGTACCGTGCGGGGATTTCGGCGTATGCGGACAGGTCTTGCCCGGTATAAACCACCTTTATCTCGTCGATCCTTTCCAATACCACCGGGGCGTTCTCCTTGGGCGAGCAAGTCACCCAGTCGATGCCGTCGGGCAAGGGGCGTGTGCCGTTGGTCTCGATACAGATCTGTTTCCCCGCCTCACGTAAGCGGGATATAAGCGCCTTGTCGATCCACAGGCTAGGTTCTCCTCCCGTCAGGATTACCATCCGTGCGGGAAAGGAAGATACCTTCTCCACGATCTCCTCGTCCGTCATCATTACGCCCTCCTCGTGGCGGGTGTCGCAGAAGCTACATCTCAGGTTGCAACCGGAGAAGCGGACGAATACGGCGGGAGTCCCCGTATGGAACCCTTCGCCTTGCAAGCTGTAGAATATCTCGTTAATCTTCCTCATAGATCGCCGTGTTACCCTCAGACTCTTTTACCTCTACCTTGAAACAAGACGGGATCTGCTCGTATACCCAAAAGGCTATGTTCTCCGCCGTCGGGTTGAAAGGCAGGATATCGTTCAAGTTCTGGTGGTCCAACAGGGATTTCACCGATCTCTTGATATGGCTGAAATCGACTACCATGCCATCGGCGTTTAATTCCTTGGAGCGGCAATAAACCGTGATCATCCAATTGTGACCATGTAGATTCTCACATTTGCTGGGGTAGGACAATCTCAAGCTATGGGAAGCGGAGATCTCCATACGTTTAATTACGGTATACATACGATAATAATGTTTATACGATAAATAATAATGTACCTAATGTCACCTCGGCACACAAAAAAATCCCGGATATTAATCCGGGATGCAAATATACGAAATATTTAGTTTGTTTGTACGACACTTGTCTACGATCGGTAGAGACAGGCGGTACGTCGATCGGCTATGCCTCTTGGTTCAGCGCCTTCATCGAGAACAGGAAGGTCGTTCCTTTGCCCTCGCCCTCGGACTCGAACCAAAGCTTTCCTCCATGAAGCTCCACGAAGTCCTTGCAAAGCATCAATCCCAGACCGGAGCCTTTCTCGTTCTTCGTCCCGTAAGTCGTGAAATGCGAGTCTTGTTTCAAGAGCTTGTCTTGATCCTCTTTCTTGATGCCCTTGCCGGTATCTTTCACGCTAACGGTTACGAAATCCCCCTCGGAGCGTGAGGATAAGGTGATCGTGCCCCCCTCGAAACTAAACTTCATGGCGTTAGAGATCAGGTTACGGATAATCGTCTTGAGCATATCGATATCGACCAAGCCTACCAGCTCTTTATCCAGATTTTCTAGGATAATCTTCACGCCTTTTTGCGCCGCCATCGGGATATACATCTCGGCGGTACTGTCGATGATACTGTTTATGTCGGTCTGTTGCTTATATACGTGCTGCTTGTTCAAGCGGTTCTTGGCCCATTTCAGCAGGTTGTCCAGCAAGAGGAAGATCTCCTCGGAGGTCTTGTTCATCATCTGGATCATCTCGTACACCTCGTCGCCTACCCGCTCCTTGTCCACCATCATCAAGATGGCGTTATTCATCATTTTCAACGAGCCTAGCGGGGAACGCAGGTCATGGGCGATAACGGAGTATAGCGTATCCCTAGACTCGATCGTGTTCTCCAGCTCGGCCTTGATGCGCTTGATGCTGTAAAGCTCGTAGCGGTGGGCCACCCTCTTCACCAGCTCCTCACGTTGGAAAGGCTTTGTGACGTATTCGGTGGCGCCCAATTGGTAACCTTTCACGATGCTTTGCATATCGCTTAGGGCGGACATGATAATCACGGGTATATCCGTAGTCTCGGGATTGCTTTTCAGATGCTGGAGGACCTCATATCCGTCCATCTCAGGCATCATGATATCGAGTAATATCAGATTTGGGTGTTTCTCGTTAGCTATGCGTAGCGCTTTTGTCCCGCTGTCGCAAGTCAAAAGCGTATATCCCTCTTTCTTCAGTATGGCTTGTACTAGCATGACGTTTGTAGGGACATCATCTACGATAAGAACTTTATACTCTGAGGCCAATTTATCCATTGTATCTAAATTGTGTTCTAGTTTTCTTGATATTCAAATAGTATCAATAGCGCAAAAGTATTAATTAAAGTCGACATATAACGACTATTTATCCATCTATTTTTTTATTTTTTTATCCCGCGCCTCGTTTGGCTTTTTCCCAAGCGCCTGTGCCTTTATGCTTAGCGAGATAGCTATACCCTCGTATGACATTGATATTCATGAATAAAAAGTAATAAGGAATGAATAATAGCTTGTTCCGGATGTTCCGTTTTTCCATTTTATACCCCAAGTATCCCAGCAGGTAAAACGCTAATTGCAGGGCAAGGATGACCGTGTAAAGGGTATGCCCGGTACAGGCTAGGAGAAGGTTGAGGGGCAGGAGGGCGAAGAGCACGACCGGCGTCAGCGTCCAGCGCAGTACCCGGTGGCTGATGTATTGGAAGCTCAGTATCCCGTACCGGAAGATATTCAATAATCCCCGTAGCCGCCATACCGATTGCAATCCTCCGGCCGATATGCGTACTTTACGTTTCTCCTCCTCCCGCATGTTCAGGGAGGCGCTCTCGAGGGCGTACGCCTCTTTGCTGTAGGCGATCTTGTAGCCTCTCATCGCTATGCGCAGGGAGAGGATGAAATCGTCCAGCAGGGTATCCGGGGGCATCTGCTCGAAGAGGGAGGTACGGATGGCGAAGAGCTCGCCTGCCGCTCCGACGGCGGAGTATAGGCGGTAGTCCAGTCGCTTGAGGGCGGACTCGTATTTCCAGTATATGCCTTCTCCGGCGGTGGCTCCCTGCTCGGCTTGTATCTCTACCCGTTTCTCTCCGGCCACGCAGCCTACCCGTGGGTCGCTGAACTGGCGTATGATCTCCTTGATGGCGCCCTTGTTCAGCATCGTGTTGGCGTCGGTGAAGATGACGTAGGGGGTATTGACGTAGGGGAGGGCTCGGTTCAAGGCGGCGGTCTTTCCTTGTCGCTGCGGTTGGTACAGTACGGTGACCTCCGGGTACTCTTTCAGTCTCTCATTCGTGTTGTCATTGCTTCCATCGGTGATCCAGACCAGTCTCAGCTTATCCGCCGGATAATCCAGTTGTCTGCAATTCACCATCTTGCTCGCCACGATCGCCTCCTCGTTGTAGGCGGCTATCAGCAACGTGGCCTCCGGTATCAGTTCCGGCAACCGTAGCGTTTTCGGCTTGACAAATACTTCCTTGATCTTGACCATGAGATACAGCAATATCCCATATCCCAGATATGTATAGAAAACGATCCCGATTCCGATCCAGAAGAGCATTTCAATGATTTGATAGATTCTTTCCATAATTCATATCTTTATTGATTGCGATTAATCCGTTAATTACTCCTTTACATAAAGGAGGGATAAGTTTAAATTTACCTTTGGCCAAAGAAAACAGGAAACGTTTGGGAAAAGCGATCGCAATTTGATAAAAATAGGAGCGAATCCTGTTATGTTTACTATTGATGGTTCGTTTTGCGAATAAAAGTCGGTTACGGGTATGATAATAAACTTGCAACGGGCTTTCTTTGCCCACGCTCATGCTTTCCTTGTGATAAATCGTAGACTTGGGTTCGTAACGGATAGTGAAACCGACCCGTTGTATCTGTACGCACCAATCCAGCTCTTCGTAATAGAGAAAATAAAATTCGGGCATTAATCCGAATGCTTTGAGATCCGCAGTCCGGATCATCATAGCCGCACCGTGGGTAAACGCCGTATCGCAAGATCTGTCGAACTGTCCTTCATCAATTTGATTGAAACCGATATTCTCATTGCGGAGGGTAATCGGGCTCATCGGTGTGGCTCCCGCATATTGTAACCGCCTTTTTTCCGGCCAGCAAGCTATTTTAGGGGAGACACTCCCTACCTGTAGATTATTGTCTAGGACTCTTACCAGATTCTCTAATACTGGCCCGCAGATGATCGTATCGTTGTTTAGAAACAAGATATAATCGCCGTTGACATATGGAATTCCTAGATTGTTGCCGCCAGCGAACCCAAGGTTCTTATCGCTACGGATCACTTGTGCATGAGGTTGGTATTTTTTGAGTGTACGGTGTTCTCCTTGATTTTTTGAGGCGTTATCAATAATGATAATTTCATAGGGATAGGTCTCATGTTCACAAAATGACTCAATCATTTTGACTGTATCCTTTATTCCGTTATAATTGATGGTAATAATGGAAACTATCTTAGCCATGGCTTTCTTTTTTTATGGTTACGTCGTGTGGAGTACTTTGGAAACTTGTATCCTTGTCCCTCACTCGTTTTAAGGAGGCTATGTACCCTTTTATGAGGATAAGGAAAAGGTAGGGGAGCTTTGACAAATTCCTGTAAAGTTTCTGGCCATGCATTTTTCGGGGGATGGCAAGCATGTAGGTTAAGATGCTCACCAATATTAGTCCATACCATTTTAACGCTAAAGGGAAAGCTGCCAAACTCCATGCGATGGCGAGAATTATAGGAATTATCATTTTTAATATCCGGGGAAAAGGAAACCATTGAAGTGACTTATCGATATAGTTCCAATTAAGCGAATGAATGTTAAAGTTCCGTATGATCAGCGAGAACGCCAGTAATTGGGCATGGAACCAACGGGATCGTTGTCGGGCAATGACCTCTTGGCGTGAGGTTTTCTCATCATACACGAGAATATCCTCTGCATAGTCTACGAAGATATTCTCGGCGGCGAGGTGGATCTCCAGTTCCTTATCCTCGGCAAAGGTTCCGCATTTGGATATATGGGATTTCAACCATTCGAAGTCAAACACCATACCAGAGCCAATTAAGGAAGAGGATATACCTACGTTGACACGTCCTTTACGGAATATCGTGTTGTTTATCTCCTCAGAGATACCGTCCCATACCGCTATCGGCGTGTTATCGTTCTTTAGGGTACGGTGCGTTTGCAGGGCGATATTGCCTTGCGTAATGTCATTTACCCGGGTTAGAAAGTCAGGGTCTGTCAAATTGTCGGCATCCATGATAACGATCTTATCTATCTCTTTATTGATGTAATTCAAGGCATAGGTTATGGACTTGTGTTTCATACTGTGCTCGAAATTGGGTGTGAGCAATTCTATCGGATATTTAGCGAGTGCCTCGTTCGTATCTCTTCGCATATGATCGGATACCACGATGATACGGTATTTGTCTTTGGGGTAGTCTTGCCGGAGGATGTGCTCTACGGATTCCAGTATGACTTGATCTTCCTTATAGGCAACGAAAACAATAGCGAACTTTTGGAAGCGTTTGTTATGTGGCTGCCGGTGCTTCCTCTTGAAAAAAGAGGTAAGTGTAAAAAATAAATCATAACCTATAAAAAAGGCTATGAATATAAATAAGGCTACATCTAAGTAGATTAACAGGTGCATTTGCTTTTTTTACAAAAGTACATATAATTTTCAATAACTATTTAGTTTTGGTGTCTTTTTTTGATACCTAATATTGCCACATCTTTTCTTGCGAATATAAGCCTGCAGAAAAGATCAATCTGTATGGGTGTCGGCGGGTTTGCTATTTTTGTCTAGTCCTCCTTCATAGTAGACACTAATGCTACAACGGTTGTATCCCCAAACGTGGGCAGCCACTTCCAACAACCGACGATGTTACGTCATGGTCGTTTGGGGTAACGGAGCAGTGGCTGATGATGAAGCGGATATCGTCCGCTCCGTTCATCATCAGCCAGTTTTCCTCCTTGGTTAGCAAGTTGCGCTCATTGAGCACTAGATCTCATCGGGGCTCTCACTGTCTTCCCCACCGGAAGACGATCCTCCTTCGGAAGGTGTAGTGGCCTCTCCTTTAAAATCAATTTTTATGAGTTCGGTTTTCTCGGGTAAGAGCGCATAGCGAAATGTACCATTGATGATAGTGTATTCGGCGTTGAATGCCGGACGAATGCTTTTTACCAATTTCGCTGTCACGTCACTTACCGTTTTCACGGTGTTGGTGGTGATAAACTCGTTGTAAAAGATTCCCATGCCATCTAGCCTCACTTTGTAGCCTAGAGCCATGTGGGTCTGGCAAAAGTAAGCGAGACGTTCGATGACCCCGATCACATCAGCCGGTGTGAGGGCCGATTCCTGAGCGATCTGTGTAGCCACCTGCTTGGTGGTGATCGTACCGTAATAATAAGCTTGAGCGGAGTAAACAGTCTCGCCCTTGCGGGGACCTATTCTTAGGTCAGTTTTACGTGCGTAATAAGGCTGTGCCATACGTTTTTTAATTTTAAAGGTAAATACTAAATTCTTTGTCTAGGCCATTGACTGCCACAAAAGTAGAAAGTCTCCAAACCCTGTTTTACGAAGCTTTCGGTCTCATTCGTTTTGTTTCGTTTACGCTTATCATTTCGGTTTGCGAGGCATTTACCAAAGCGCCTGTTTACGGCTTCCATAGTGAATAACTTACGGCTTGTCAAGCCGTAGGCCTACCGCTGGGGGTAGCCGCAAGCCTATGGCTTGGGAAGTGAATAACCTACGGCTTCCGATCCTGTTTATGGTTTACCCTAATAGCCTATGATAATACCCGCTGTTTAGTCGTAAGTGACTTATCGTTAGATTTGTAGCTATTACTTTTACATTTGGAGGTATTACAAAGCTATAAAGGTGTAGGCTTAGAGCTTTGGAAAAACGGATGTATTCGGCTACGGTTCCGTTTCTGTTTGGAGATTAAGATTGGGACACCTAAGTCCGATGAAGAAGCTACTTGTGTCATAGATTAATAATAGACGCTTCTCTCGAAAACAGCAATATGATTAGCGTTAGCGTAAGTCTAAGTGACATAGAGTACGGCAATATGATGAGTAAGTATTTTGATTGGGAAAGTGACGTGAATATTTCGGCGACAGCTTACCTTTATAATCTGTCTTTGAGATACCGGGAAGTGAGCAATGAACCGGTAGTCCTTTATACCTTATATAATATATATGGCCAAAGATGATTATGACCGTGTGGAAATGATACTTCATGATTTGAATGTAATGTTGCTTTGCACAGCCAACTCTCCTAGGTGATGAAACAATTCTTGATTGGTGCGTTACACCGGGCAAAAGATTTCTATGCTTGAGAATATTAAGTCAGCCGCAACAGTCGCTTATATTCCGTGATAGAGATTGGTTCGTGATGCTGAATCTTGTGAGAGATCATGCATTTTATTAAATGTGCGAGAGCTTTGATGAAGGTTGTAAGCTCTTGTATTTTAGAGCGAGGAGGGAAAATAGTCCTTGCCATTTCTTCTGTCCATTGTTTAGAGAAAAAGGAATAATAAAAATCATCTTGTGGGTTGACTAAAATATCGATAGAATCTTTCCACTCATAGCGTACACAGTTTATTTGATGATAAGAAAGAAAAAACATCCTTAAGGCGAGGCTTTGGTAAGGGAGAATGTTGAGAAAGGCACTCCCATAGTCTGGGTAGATCAATGGCAATTTATTTTTCTCGAATAAGATTAGTTTGCCATCTATTTCGAGGCAAGCCCATCTATGGGATGATTTTGGGAACAAGGATTCTCCAATTAAACTGGGTAACTCGATATAACCTCTCTTACCGACCCTTTGTATTTCTTTTATAAAAGCTTTAGGGTCTTCCGTATGTTCAAGCACTTGGTTACAGATAACATAGTCGAATTCTTTGTCCTTGAAAGGCATTTTGGCCCCGTCAGCGTTTACGAACTTTTGATGTGGATATATCTTTATATCTCCACTGCGATGGTAATTGGAATCCATGTATTTATCCACCACTACGTTTGCTCGGTAGGTAGGGTTGTGCCCACTGCCTACTTCCAGTACATACGCATTCTTTTTTATATTTAAATCTTCTCTGCTAATGGGGTTACGTAACTTCATTCATTATAATTTTAGGCCTCAAAATTACATAAATATTGATTGATTTTATATAATAGCAAAAGAAAAAAACAGGAAAGTTGGTTTAAATTGTGAATTTTCATTACTTTCACATCGAATTATCAACAAAGACATGTCTATAAAACAGCAAGCTACTCAGAGCGTATTTTGGAGTGCGGTGGAGAGATTCTCCGTCCAAGGTGTACAATTTTTTCTAAGCATAATAATTGCGAGAATATTATTGCCTTCAGATTATGGGCAGATAGCGATGTTAAGTATTTTCATGGCGATAGCGCAGGCTTTCATTGATAGTGGTTTTGCGAATGCCTTGATTCAGAAAAAGGACAGGAAAGAGATAGATTACAGTACTGTGTTTTATTTTAATATTGGGGTTTCTGTTTGCGTTTATTTCCTGTTATATTGGACGTCTCCTTGGATTGCAGCTTTTTATGAACAAGGCCAATTGCTCTTGATCACGAGGGTGGTCGGACTTACCCTTATTGTCAATTCCTTTGGTATAGTGCAGCAAGCTCGGATGACAATAGCTCTCGATTTTAAGCGGCAGGCTTTGGCGTCGTTGTTGGCTGTGGTCTTAAGTGGCTGTGTCGGTGTGTGGCTGGCTTATGGAGGCTATGGTGTATGGGCCTTGGTCTACCAGTCCCTGTTGAATAATCTCTTGCGGGTGACTTTTATATGGTTATTGTCGGGCTGGATGCCTGGTTGGAGTTTTTCGGCACATTCGTTTCAGACATTATTCTCGTTTGGATCGAAATTATTGTTATCGACTTTATTACATACATTATATACCAATCTTTATACGTTAGTGATAGGTAAGAGATTCTCGGCAGTTGAGCTAGGATACTATAATCAGGCGTTCCTTTGGGCTCAGTTCCCTTCCTCTAATTTCACGAATGTGATCGTACGGGCCATATATCCTATACAATGTCGGCTGCAAGATGATACGAAACAGTTGAATTGTATATTCTTGAAATATATGCGGATGGCTTGTTATTGCATTTTCCCTGTCATGATAGGCTTTTGCGCATTGGCAGAACCTGTGGTTCGTTTGGTACTGACGGATAAATGGTTGCCTGCGGTTCCTTTGTTGCAAATTCTCTGTATCGCATATATGTGGGATCCCGTGATGAAGATTAATCATACCCTTTTGAATGTGAAAGGGCATTCTGATTATTTTTTGTATGCGGAGATCATCAAGAAAATCGCCGCCTTCTTGATTCTTTTCGCTACCATTCCTTTTGGGGTAAAAGTGATGTGTGGGGGGGTGGTTTTGTATGCGTTTGTGGATATCATCATAATTGTCCACTATACGCAGAAACTTACGAGTATCGGCTTGTTGACTCAAGTGAAGGAACTGGCTCCAGTCATATCCCTTTCTTTCTCCATGGGTGTGATTGTGTATATGATAACGTTGCTGGGAATTTCTCCTAGCGTTCAGCTAGCGATAGGCATACCAATAGGTATGGCTTATTATTTCCTTATCTCTTCCTTATTCCATTATAAGGAATTTGAGATGGCGTTGTCTTTCATAAGGAAGAAGAAACGGAAGGTATGAGGGATGTTTTTACCCATTCCTGTTTTTCGAAATCATAACGTTTGATCACTCTTGCGGGGTTGCCTACCACTATGGAATAGTCAGGAATGTCCTTTGTGACAACACTTCCCGCTCCGATTTGGCATCTTTTTCCTATATGTACTCCCGCAACAATGACGGAGTTCGCTCCGATATGGCTGTCCTCATCTACAATTACCGGACGTTTGTCCAGCTCTTGCTCGGATGAGTTCTTAGAGGCATCCTTGTAGCCATGGTTGAAGCCGGATATGAATACATGTTGTCCCAAGCCTGTTCCTGATTTGAGGATGACTGGACCGATAACGACTGAACCGATTCCTATCCTCACGTTTTTGCCGAAATATAAGTCTCCGGCGCCGTTATTTATGGTCGTAAAATCCTCTATCGTTACGTAATCGCAAAGGTCGAAGCGGTGCCAAGGAAAGACATCTATTCTGGATCTCCTACAGATGGTGACCTTTTTGCCTTTTTTATGGACAAAAGGATTGATGAATAACCTTACCCAGAAACGGGGTTTCGGATTTCTGCTAGGACTGATCAATAATAAGATAAATCGCTTAATCTTATCATTCTGTTTTATTCTTTCTATAAAGTTATTCATTTTTTCTTTGAATAATAATCTTGAATGTATCTATATATTTTTTTTACGCTGTTTTCCCAACTATGGGTATGGGCGAAAGCTACCCTCGCTATTTCTTTTTCCTTGTCATTGGATTCCGAAAGTTCTTTGTCAATAGCAAGAAGAAACTCTTCCTTTGTCGTTGGTAAATTAGCGTATTTGGAAAAGATATCTTGCATCGTGTCTGTTTTTGTCGCCACGACAGGCCTTCCCATCGCCATGTATTCATCAATTTTCAAGGGATAGTTGCCTATGGTGATATTATTAATCTTTTGTGGATTGGTCGCTATGTCCAGTCCATACATATAGGCCGGCAGATCCTTAATCTGTTTTTGGCCGAGGAAGAATACGTTTTTTAGCTGATGTATCTCATGCCGCTGGAAGATCTCATCTTCCGGACCGATAAATACAAAGGAATATTGTGGTCGTTGCTGACAGATGAAATAGATAAGGTCTAAATCGAGCCGGGACACTTTCAAGGCACCTACGTATCCGATAATAGGGCGTTTGATTCGTGATAAATCTTGAGGGATATCCCATTTCTTGTAGTAATCGTATGTATCTAGATCAACCCCTGTCTCTAGATCATATGTATGAGCGTTTATGTGCCTAAACTGATTTGCAAAATAAAGTGAATTTGTAATAACTATGTCTGACTTACTTGCCAATTCCTCTTCGGCTGCCTTCCCATATTTCTTAAAATATTTCCCATCTGTAATATGGTCTCTTTTATAATATATAGATAATGACGGTGATGTGAGTTCCTTTTGATATAGACTCCTGTATATATCCGTATCAATGATATGGATATAGGAATGAAAATCAAGTTCCTTAGTTACCTTTAGAATATAACGTGCTATTTTTTTATTGTTTATACGATTGAAAAAATTAAAAAGAGCTTTGGTTGGCATAGAGTTTACGGGAAAAGCTATGAAAGGGCAATCCGCTATCCAAAGATTCTTGTTTATTTTTCTTATACATACACCTTTTTTATGGATGGCCTCAAGTCGTTTGATATTTTCTTTACTGTTTTTATTCCCCTTCAATAACGTCGCATACTCAATAGGTGTATTAATGAATAATACCTTATTAGTCTTGGAAATCTCTAAGGCCGTACTTTTGATAGTGCTTCCTATTTCTATATCCCAAGGTTGGAGGCTGGTGATGATAAAGTCTTTCTCCATGATCATAAAGTTTTTATGAAAGTTTACTGTTGCTTCATATCATATAAAGTTTTATAAATGGAAAGCAATGACTCGGCGGTCTTTTTCCATGAGTATAGTTTACAGTGCTGTAAACCATATGCTATCTGGCTTTTATACAGTTTAGGATCATTCTCTAGTTCTATGATCTTGTTTGCGATTTCTTTTGCGTCGAATGGATCTGCCTGTATAGCCTTGTCTCCCCCTATTTCTGGCATGGAAGAGGTATTTGACGTGATTACAGGAGTACCACATGCCATTGCTTCCAGAAGAGGTATACCGAAACTCTCCCGGAGCGATGTATATAAAAATATGAAGGCTCCGCTATATAGGTATGGAAGATCGGTATTGGGTATGTATCCGGGGTTAATTACATAAGATCGTATATGCTCTATATCTTGCTCCTTCATGATAGCATCTAAATATTCATCTTTCATATCAGCTATCAACAGAGGTAGGGGATTTAAAGATTTTTGTCTATAAAGTTCATAGGCCTTTAATACACGGGGAACGTTTTTTTTGGGGTCTGTGTTCCCAAGGAAAAAAAGGTAGTTTTTGTCTTGTATATATTTACGGGTAACTTGTTCTGCCTTTTCTCTTGGATAGAAATGTTGACCGAATCCATTATAGACAGTCGTGACTAAATTTTCTGGTAATGACAGCGTATTCAAGATACGTGTTCGTTCGAAATGTGAGACTGTGATGATTTTTTTACATCGTTGCAATATTCGTGGTACAACGATCCGGCGATAATACCATCCTATATTTTGATAAAGTGATTTGTTCTCGCTTTGCCGTGGCTCAAGGAATATGATGTCATGCAATGTCAATACTAATGGAATTGGGCAATGAATAGGCGCTGTATTACTGGTGCAGTGTAATAGGTCTGCGTTGACTTTAGCTACTGCTCGAGGTAAGGCTACCTGTTCCCATAATGGGTAGCTAGGACAAGCTACTTCGATGATATGAACATTGTCGCTTTCTTCCAGACATTGATCTTCTCCGGGACTTACAAATATGTAATATTCATTCTCATGATCCAGTTTTTGTAGCTCACGGATACTCTCTAAGGCTACAAAATCCATTCCGTGCTTGTTAGTCCGGAAAATACGTTGGGCTTCTATGGCTATTCTCATGATTTTTTATTAGAGTGTTTTGTATGGGAAAAATGCCTTCCTCCAATTCTGAATATATTCAGAAACATTAGAACAAAGAGGGACGGAACCGATATGATAGCTTTCGTGAACTTTTTGTCCACTAAATAATCGGGAACCGCAATGCTGAACGTGATTCCTAGTAATATAAGTAAAGACCACCATTTTATGGAAGCCACAAAGTCAAGAACTGTCAAGATTAAGGCGATCAAAATGATGAATCCTAGTAATAAAACACGGGGAGGCATCATCCATTGGAAAAGCTTATCGCAATAATCCCATTTCCCCTTGAGCATGGCTGTTGGTATTTTAAAGATACCTGATAATAAGTTAGAGAACTGAGTGGTCAACCAACGTTGACGTTGATTATAGAAGTCTTTTTTCCCCCGAACTTTTTCATCATATGTATATACATCTTCCAGATACTCAATGTAAATATTCTGGAATAGCAAAACTCGTTCCATGTATTTGTCTTCTCCGATACCATTGTAACCTTCGATGGTTTCCTTGAATAGGTCATACTCAAATGCTGTTCCGGAACCGCTTAGGGCCGATGAGAAACCCAGACGGGTATGACCTTTACGGAAAATGGAGTTGTTGATCTCTTCACTAATTGAATCGAGAACAGCGACGCTGCTGTCTCTGTTTTTAGCGACTCTATGTGTTTGCAAAACGGAACATCCTGCGTATAAGGCGTTGTTTATCTCCTGAAGATAAGTGGGGGATACAATGTTGTCTGCGTCTAGAATGAGTATGTTGTCGTATCTTAGATTCTCTATCTCGATATATTCAACAGCTTTTTGCATAGCCTCGATTTTAGTACATTTATCGGAATTCACCTCTACAACCTTTATTGGCAATTGTTTTAAGTTTTCAATGGTTTCAGATGCCATTTGATTGGAGATTACAATAATATCGTATAGTTCTTGAGGGTATTCTTGCTGAAGGAAACTATTTATGGAGTCAAGAATCACTAGGTCTTCCTTATAAGCGGGGAATAAGACGGCGAAGCGATATTTCTTTTTAGCCATAGGATAAGTGTATAAAGGTTTCCGTTTGGAGTTAACCGCAAATATGAATAAATACAGCACAAATATCAAGAAACATAAAAATAAGATAGCATCCCCTAATAGGTATAAGTGTTCTTGTTTCTCGATAAAGTATCCTCCTGTTTGAAAAAATTGTTCTATCATAGCGCTCAATTATTTGAAGTAGTTATTTTTTTATTCGTTTGTATGTCTTGATCAAAGTATGGACCATTTAATACGAATGTAAGTCCCATAAAAGCGATCATCATAGTTGGGAATTGTCCCCAAAAGGAGTTGGAATACGCATTGAGGAACATACCGAATATACCACTGAGTAATCCGGCCAATTGCCCCTTTAATTCTGGATCCTTGATTTGGTAGGCTATAATCCATCCTCCTTTAGCCATAGATATGAAAATCATGCTCAGATAAAGTATCAAGCCAATAATGCCCCCTTCTACCCAAATTTTAACATACCAAGAGTCATTGGGTATGGATGTGGTAAAACGGGTCGATACCTTCATCCCTAATCCATCACCTGAAAGCCCCAACCCTTCACCAAAAGGCTTATATTGTAGATAAGAGGCTAGTTTTTTCTGGTTTTCGATACGAACATTGAACGAAGCGTCTTCTGTTGGGCGGAAAGCAGTCCTCATTCTTCGGATGGTACTATCGCTTTGTCCAATAGTAGTAAACACAAAGAAAACATATATAAAAAACAGAGCACAAGCTGATCCTATAATGGTGGTCGCTTGTTTACTGATAATGGCATAAAATGCTAGTCCTCCTAATGGGATAATTATGGCTCCACGGGTTCCGGATGTAAGCATCACGAGAAAGGACGAAATTGCTACGATAAGGTAATATATCTTTAGGGCATGCGAACGCATATAGAAAGCGGAAATCCCAAAAAACATAGATGCTGCTGCCAAATTCGCTCCCATATTACTCGCATCCGTGAAAAATGAGAAATAACGGGTACCCGACCAAATAATATGGGTTACATACCCCCCATCATCTAGCCATTTCTGCTCGTAAGCATCGAATCCTATATATTTTTGCATCACAGCTTTCGCTACGGCTAGCATCGTAAATATGGATAAGGTAAATATCAATGCTTTCAATATTTTATAACTTGTACACAATAGAGATGCTAAGATCGTCATGATTAAACCATTAAGAATTAATCCTCTTGATAGGATCCACCCCTCTATGGAAGCTGTTGGGTTGATTAACTCAAGAAAACAGTATAACATCCATAAAAAAGATGTAATACTTAAAATATGGATTGCTCTTTTCAATTCAACATTTTGATAAAGTGAGGCGTGGATAAATATGATAACAAGAGCGATCACATATGAGATGTC
>ERZ507065.97-NODE-97-length-81267-cov-6.580555_pt1 | contig 81267 bp, 55 predicted proteins | sample MGYA00513785_ERZ507065 | MGnify/ENA metagenome assembly ERZ507065
TAGGTGCATCCATTAAGGACTTAGGCAAAAAGTGGTTTGGTTTCTCCAAGATGGAAATACTTACACCAGACGAATTGGTGGAAAGAATCAATAGAGAGTAAGACGCCTCTATATGTAAAGCAAAATATAATATGAGAAACTTGTGGATATTTCATAAGAACAAAAAATTAAAATAATGATTATGACAATCAGAAGAATAAGTATAACATTTGTGGCATTATTATTTGCTACAATTTCATTTGGACAAGTAAAAAGCATTGACGAGAGGATAGGCGAGGCTATGAATAGCAGTAATTGGGCTGAACTTAGATCTTTGTATATGTCTGATGGTAAAAACTTGCAGACACCATTTCTAAAACCGCTCTCCAGATTCTTTATAAGTCAATTCTATAATGAACCGGACAGCGCTATCAAGTATGGCAAAGAAATTTTGGAGATGTATCAAGATGAATTAAATTCATCTGTACCTTCAATTATGTATTTCATGGCAGAAGATTATGCAACATTGGGACACTACGATAAGGCTTCCGCATTATTACACAGTCTGAACGAGGCATACCGCAAGGGTGGACAAACTGCAAATCCTGTATTTGAAGCCTATGAGGACATTTATTCTAAGCTTTCGAAATGCGGCACGTTTTCTGTGGAGAGACCAAACAATAACGTGAGTGTGCCCTTGTTAACACATACAGGTGACCGCAAAAATCCAGAAATGATGTCTGTTATGGCTAATATCAATGGAAAAGAAGTGAAATGCAATTACGATTCAGGGGCAGGTATAAATGTAATGACTACTGAGTTTGCCGAGCGTATAAAGGCAACTGTTATACAGACCAAGAACATACAGATGTTGGGTATGTCTTATGCTGATAGCAAAGGTTTGGTAGTGGTGGACTCCCTAAAACTTGGTGATTTAGTTTATCGAAATGTGCCATTTTTTGTTGTCGATATGAGAACTGACAATCCGTTAGCTAACAAAAAGTTGGAGGAGCTTGGATACGAATGCGTTATAGGCAACCAGACAATGATGCCATTAGGTGAGATTTGTTTCGATTTTGACAGAATGCAGCTTGTAATCCCAGCCTCGTACACACCCAAACCTGCATATGCTCCCAATTTCTATCGTTCACCTCAGCACCTTCTCCACTTGCCATTAACAGATTGTCGTTCAGGGAGAAAGATTGATGCAATAGTTGACACTGGCGCATCGGGAACCATCCTGACAAATCGCTATTATAAAAAGAACGAAAACTGTTTTACTGTTAGAACGGCAACTGATTCATTGCGCATGGCAGGTGTCGGTGGTGTCAATGTTGTAAAAACGATACCTGTGTCATGGACATTTACCCTTGCTGGCGAACAGTATACCGAGACAAACATACCAGTAGTAACATCTTCAGAACAGAATGAGGAATATGATTGCAGAATCGGTTTACCAACGTTAATGGCGCACAGGAAATTTATTATCAACTTCAAGAGTATGTGGATGAGATTTGAGGATTAGCAGAAATATTAAACAATAGATTTGGCTATAGGTCCTTACAAATATCAACATGGTAATGATGAACGGTATTTGTGCCTTTGACCCATGCCATTTACTCTTGTATAATGGGCATACTGTTGAACCTTCAAAAATTTATGGCGGATATATGAAATAAAGCTATTGTCTAACATCTAAGTATAGATTAAGATGAAAATGAATTTACTCGATTATTTTAATAAAAGAAGAGAATTGTCTCCAAGTAATAGAAAAGAATATTCCTTAGATGAACATGGATATGTAGATTTAAAGAACTTATTTATAGATAGTTCCGATTTGGCAAGAAAATACGAAAAATGCGATTTTTCTAAATCATCGTTTGCTCACTCCAATAGAATATATTGGATAGAAAACAGAAAATTTATAAATTCCATATTTTATAAAACAATCTTTAGAGCATTAGCAGAACATGGAAATGAATTTTATAGTTGCTTGTTTGAAGATATAGATTTAAGGAATGCGATTTTAGGATACGACTCATCATGCTATACTAATTGTACATTTAGAAGAGTTAAATTCGGAGCGTTTATAAAGCCACAGTTTAAAGATTGCAAGTTTATTGATTGTGATTTCTATAATGTGGATTTACAAGCTTCTAATTTTGAAAATTGTGAGTTCATCGGTAATTTAGATAATGTATGGTTTAGAGGAGGATTTCCTACAGAATCATTAAAAAAGGAGTTTGGATTTGCAAAACAGAATAAGATGTTAAATGTATCTTTTGAGGATGCTATATTACATGATGTGACATTTAGTGACGATTGTGATTTATCTACAGTTTTGTTCCCCAAACAAGGAATGTATTTGTTTTTTGATAATTGGGATGAACAATTAAATATGATAATGAATGAAGGTACAGCAAATCAGTCTATGACAATAAAAAACGATATTGTTTCTTTTGTAGAAATACACAAGGTTCATTCAGCAAATCAAAAGTATTATATCTTAAATGTCGTAGATTTGTTGAAAGAGTATGATAATAAAGTTGTTGAAATTATTACAAAAAAGGCAACACGAAAAATATGATTTTCATGTTTATGCAAGAACGCAAATCTTCGCATAGACATTCTGAGCACGGCTTGATGTCATGCTCAGAATGAATAAGATAATCATTATTATTATCATGCTGTTTATTTTTTACCGTTTTCTTCTTACCGGCTTTTTGACAGTCCGCTTCACCTGTTTTTTCTCGTGTCCCGGCATGTCCTTCAGTATTGTCGCCTTTATGATTCTGACGTCCTCGAGGGGTCTGTCATATTCGTCGCGTTTCACGTTCTGAATCTTCTCCACCACGTCCATGCCCTCAGTCACTTCTCCGAAGACTGTGTAGGCTCCGTCCAGGTGAGGCGTTCCGCCGATGGTGCGGTAAGTATCCTCCATTTCCTTCGTCATCGTAAGGCTGTCGCCGAAGAGCTTCTGCAGGTTCTTGCGTCCGCGCTCCAGTCCCTTGTCGTCCTGCTTCTTGCCAATGACAATATAGAACTGCGAGCTGCTCGACTCGTGCATGGGATTAACGATGTCGGGCTCGCGTGCTGCAGCCAGTGTGCCGCGCTTGTGGAAAATCTGCGGCAGACGTATTTCGGCAGGGATGTTATAGTCGAGCGACTGTTCGCCGAGCCTTGCTCCTTTGGGTGCATTCTTGCTGGACGGGTCGCCAGCCTGAATCATAAAGTCGGGGATGACACGATGGAAGAGCAGCGAATCGTAGAAATGGTATTCGCGGATAAGCTTCAGAAAGTTGTCGCGGTGCTGTGGCGTCTCGTTGTAGAGTTGGATGCGGATGTTGCCCATAGTCGTCTCAATCAGCACCTCCGGACGTTCTCCCGGTTTGACGATAGCGGGTGCGTGAGTGGCAGCCGACGTTGTCTTTCTTTGTTGTGCGCCAGCCGTTATTGCTACGAGCAAGAGAAGCAGCGCCATGATTCTGAGAATTTTCATAAGATAGGTATGTTGTTGGTTGTTGGTTAGTGATTGTTGATGCACCATGAGAAAGCCCTTGCCGTGCGTTCCGCCTCCTGTCCGAAGTGACCGCCGGGATTCCATTCCAGGGTGGTGTGTTCCTCGCCCAAGAGCTCGCCGAGCAAGCGGTGTTCCGTGCGTACGCAGTCGCCGATGCGGCACATCCGTTGGTTGCGGCAATGCTCCTCGCGGTCGCCGAGACTGAGATATGCTGCCTGTGCGTTCAAGGCATTGGCGGCAGCATATTCCGTCCAGTGCTTTATCCACAGCGACGGCGAAGCGGCAGCCACAGCGCTGAAGAGCTTCGTCTCCCTGGCCGCCCACAGCGCGAAGAGTCCGCCAAGCGAATAGCCTCCGATGATGCACGGCAGCTGACCGTAGCGCTCCCTCATCCAAGGCAGCAGCACGTTTCCGACGTAATGCAGGGTGTCGTGGGCGTGCAGTCCCACCTCTTCGTCCCTCGCCACAGCCTCGTCGTGCCAAGGCATAAGGTCGTGTGCCCACTCCTGGCATTCGAAAGCCGCCATGACGAATCCGTGTCTGCTGTCGGCTTCGATGGTCTCCATCTCGCGCCAGATGCCCTCGTTCTTCTCCTCGTGACGCGCAGTCGGCTGGACGAGGAGAAAGGCTGGGTTGGCATGTGAAGTATGGAGCTTGCATCTCCGTTGCCCTATGTAAGTGATGTCTGTTGGCATATATCGTTATGTTCTTATTTAGGTGACAAGACAAAGTTAAGCATAATTATCCTAATAGAAGCACAAAAGTGGCTTACTTATTTGTTTATTTAATGATTGTATTGTTGCGTTTTCTGCAATATATTGTGTATATTTGCGGTACAAAATAATATAAGGAAGACAAGAATATGAATACAGTAACAATTGACAATACACAAATAGGGCCTTTAGATGCTTTATGGACAATCTTTAAAACTCAGCCTAAGTCTGTTAGAAAGGCTTTTATGGAAAGACTTCTTAAGGAAGATGTAGAAGCCCAAGCAATACGAAACCAAATGGTAGTAAAGCAGAGTATAACTAAAGCTTTAAAAGAACTGTCAGATGCTGAGCAGTCAGGCATCGAACTTCCTGATGCTCGTAATTTGTTTAAATAAAAATAAGTTATGAGTGTTGATTTTAAGTATTTGCCAGAATTTGAACGACGTGCTAAAATTTTGGCTAAGAAATACAAGTCTTTTATAAAAGATTATGATGAGTTTCTTAATTCTTTAGCAAAAAATCCGTTCCAGGGAACTTCACTTGGTATGGGTGTATATAAAACTCGTATGGCAATAGCTTCTAAGGGAAAAGGTAAGAGTGGAGGTGCGCGAGTCTTAACATACAATATTAACAAATTAGATGATGATGGCATTATTATTACCCTTCTTTCGATTTTTGATAAAGGAGAAATGGAGAATGTTTCAGATTCATATATTAAAAGTATAGTGAAAGACGCAAGAAAAAAATAGTCTAATCAGTATTAAAAATACCTTTTATGGAAGTATACATAATCCTTGCCCTTGTGGCAGTCTTTGCTATGCTCTTTGTCGGTTATTGGCTTGGAGGCAAGGTGAAGGCTGGGGCGGCGTCGCAGATGGTGGAGAACCTGCAAGCACAACTGGCACAGCACATTGAGAATGAGAAGCGGCTGGAGCAGACCGTGCAGGCACAGACGGCGCAGATGGCAAGCCTGACGTCGGAGCGCGACGTGCAGAAGGCGCATACCGAAAACTATTGCCGACAGCTTGCTGAGCAGAAAGAGAATGCAGAGAGACAGCTTGCGGATCAGAAGGCTGAGTTTGAGAGGCAGTTGTCGGATCAGAAGGCAGCTGCTGCTGAGGCGGCACAGCTGGAGGCAAAGCATAATGAGGAGACGCTTGCCGATATGCGCAAGGCGTACGACGAGCAGCTGAAGATGCTACGTCAGATGAATAAGGAGCAGGTGGAGAGCCAGCTGCAGCTTATCAAGGACCAGATGCTCACCACTTCCGAGGAGGTGCTGAAGCGTCGTCAGGAGGAACTTGGCGAGCGAAACAAGGAGCAGGTGTCGAAGATAATCGACCCGCTGCAGCAGAGTCTGCGTGACATGCAGGAGGCTTTTGACAAGACCAAGGAGCAGCAGAGCGAGGCTCTCACACGACTGGACGAGACCATCAAGATAAACATGCAGAAGAGTGCTGCCCTTGGCGAGACTGCCGACAGACTGACTCGCGCACTGACGGGAGAAGTGAAGGTGCAGGGCAACTTCGGTGAGCTGAAGCTGAAGCAGCTCCTTGAAGACCTGGAACTGAAGGAGGGCGAGCAGTTTGACACGCAGGCAACGCTCAAGGACAAGGCTGGAAAGGCGGTGAAGGGCGATGACGGCAAGGGAATGATACCCGACTTCATTCTGCACTTCCCGAACAACCGCCACGTGGTGGTGGACTCGAAGATGTCGCTCACCGACTACGAACGATACATGAACGCTGAGGACGGCACGCCCGAGAAGAGCGACTATCTGAAAGCACATATCGCCAGCGTAAGGGCACAGGTGAAGCGCCTTGCCCGCAAGGACTATGTCAGGTATCTGCCCGAGGGATACAACCGTCTGAACTTCGCCATAATGTACGTGCCCGTGGAGGGCGCTCTTAACCTCGCGCTCCTCAACGACAGCACGCTCTGGCGCGACGCTTACGACCAGGGAGTGATGATTCTGGGACCGCAGACCATGTATATGAACCTGCGCGTGCTGGAGATGATGTGGACGCAGGTGCGCCAGCTGAAGAACCAGCAGGCGATGATGGACGCTGCCAACACCGTCATCGACCGTGTGCAGGACTTCGGCATAAGGTTTATGGACGTGGAGTCGAGCATGAACGACACCATAAAGAAAATCACCCGACTGAAGATAACCACCGCAGACAGCGGTGCAAGCATCATAACCGCGGCACGCAACCTCCTCAAGGCAGGAGCCAAGGAGAACAAGAAAAAGAAGTCGCTCGCCGATATGGACGACTCGATGTTCATAGAGGCGGACGCCACTACCATGCTGCCCGAAACCAATACAGTAACAACGCCACAAGATGAATCAACCCAATAATGACCTCAACGAGCAGGCGCGTCTTGCGTGGAAGATAATAGAGACCACCAACACCAACCTCTTCCTTACCGGTAAGGCAGGAACAGGAAAGACCACCTTCCTCCGACGCCTCAAGAACGAGTCGTCGAAGCGCATCGTGGTGGTGGCGCCGACCGGCATTGCCGCCATCAACGCCGAGGGAGTGACCATCCATTCCTTCTTCCAGCTCTCCTTCGCCCCGTTCATTCCCAACGCGCAGTATAAGCTCAAGGAACAGCAATATAAGTTTTCGAGGCAGAAGATACGCGTCATCCAGTCCATTGACACGCTTGTCATAGACGAGATTTCGATGGTGCGTGCCGACCTGCTTGACGCTGTGGACGCCGTGCTTCGCCGCTTCCGCAAGAACCAGATGCCATTCGGCGGCGTTCAGATGGTCATGATTGGCGACCTCGGACAGTTGGCTCCCGTGGCAAAGGACGACGAGTGGCAGATGCTGTCACATTATTATGATACGCCATACTTCTTCTCCTCGCTTGCGCTTCGCCAGACGCGCTATGCCATAGTGGAACTGAAGAAGGTGTATCGTCAGAGCGACGCACGCTTCCTCGAACTCCTCAACAAGGTGAGAGACAATCGTGCGGACGACGCCGTGCTACAGGCGCTCAACTCTCGCTACATACGCGGATTCGAGCCAAAGACGGAAGACGGATACATACGTCTTACCACACATAACTATCAGGCGCAGAAGGAGAACGACCGTCAGATGTCGCTGCTCCCCGGCGAGGAATATACGTACAATGCCGAGGTGAAAGGCAAGTTCCCTGACATGCTCTTCCCGACGGAGGAGACGCTGACGCTGAAGGAAGGTGCGCAGGTGATGTTCGTCAAGAACGACTCGTCGCAGGACAAGGCTTTCTATAACGGCATGCTCGGAACCGTGGAGCGCATTGACAACCAAGGCTTCTCGGTCCGCACACGCGACAGCGGAACCGTCATCAACGTGGGCATGGAGCAGTGGGACAATACGCGCTACGTCATTGACGAACGCACCAACGAGATAACGGAGGAGGTGGACGGCACGTTCCGTCAGTATCCAGTGAAGTTGGCTTGGGCGATTACGGTGCACAAGAGTCAGGGACTGACCTTCGACCATGCCGTCATCGACGTGCAGCGTGCCTTCACGCACGGTCAGACATACGTGGCGCTCAGCCGATGCCGCACGCTCGAAGGACTGGTGCTCAGCGCTCCGCTTCCTCACAGCGCCATCATCCGCGACGGTGCCGTGGACGAATACGCCACACACGCCATAGAGCATACGCCGACGCCGGAACAGATAGGCACGTTGCAGCGCGACTATTTTCTCTCCATCGTGAACGAACTGTACGACTTCCGTCCGCTCATGGACATCTTCGGCCGTGTGCTCGACCTGCTGTCGGGCCACTTCAAGCGCTCCTATCCCAAGCTCATCATGGAGTATAAGCTTAACGCCGACACCATACGCACGAAGCTCATGGACGTGGCAGAGAGGTTCCGCATACAGTACAGCCAGATGGTTATCCAGACGGCTGACTATCAGAATGGCGAACATCTTCAGGAACGTCTCCGCAAAGGTTCTACTTACTTTGCGCGTACCATCTCCGGCGTGGAGGAACTCATTCGCAAGACCTCCGTCAAGACCGACAGTCAAGAGGTGAAGAAGCGCTGGTCAGAACTCTTCCCCACGCTAAAGGAGACCGTGATGCAGAAGCGTGCGCTGCTGAAAGTGGTGAGCGACGAAGGCTTCGCCATCACACCTTACCTGAAGCGCAGGTCAGCCGTGCTGGCAGGAAAGACCGGCGCAGAAACAAAGAAACGATAATAACATTAAGGATAACAAAAAAGAAAAAATATGATTAAAGCACTGTTTTTCGATGTGGACGGAACGCTCGTCAGCTTCAATACGCACGACGTACCAGAGTCGACCCGCGAGGCGCTGCGCCTTGCACATGAAAGCGGCGTAAAGATATTCACGGCTACGGGACGTCCCCGCCAGCTGCTCAATAACGTGGCTCCAATAGAGCATCTGATGGACGGATATATCCTTGCCACCGGTGCCATGTGTACGTACGGTGACGAGACGGTACGCGAGGATGTCATTCCGCGTGAAGAGGCAGAGACCGTCATACGCTACTGTGAGGAACACGGACTGCCCGCCGTTGTGGTGGGCACGAAGGACATACAGATTGTGAATCGCAATGATGACGTCAACCATGTGTTCTATGATATGCTGAAAGTGACGTACGACAAGTTTGACGTGCCCCTTGCAGATGTCATAGATCAGGGCATCCTTCAGATCACTCCCTTCCTCACCGAAGAGGAGGAGCGCAAGGTGTTGCCCGAACTCCCTGGATGTAACTCCGCCCGATGGTATCCCGCCTTCTGCGACATCACCTCGGCAAAGGCAGACAAGGCTAACGGCATACGTGCCATTGCCGACCGCCTCGGCATCGACATCTCGGAGACGATGGCATTCGGTGACGGAGGCAACGACGAGTCGATGCTCCGTGTGGCAGGAGTGGGTGTGGCGATGGGCAATGCCCTCGACAGCGTAAAGGCACATGCCGACTATGTGACGACGGACGTAGACAATGACGGAGTGTGGAATGCGCTGAAACATTTCGGCATAATCTGACCAAAACATCAGATAGAGGAATTATTCTTATAAGTTAACATGCATTACTCATCACCAATTCAAAAAAAATGAGTAAGTTTGCAGCGGAATACGACTAAAAGCATTAATAATGGATATTACCGAAAGATTTTTAAACTACACACAGTTCGACACACAGTCGAGTGAAGATTCAGAAACAGTACCGAGCACTTCCAAGCAGCTCGTCTTCGCCAAGTATCTGAAAGAGGAGCTTGAGCGTGAAGGTCTGAGCGATGTGGAGATGGACGAGCAGGGCTATATCTACGCCACGCTGAAAGCCAACGTGAAGAAGGACATCCCGACCATCGGTTTCATCGCGCATTACGACACGTCTCCTGACTGCAGCGGCGCCAACATCAAGCCACGCATCGTCAAGAACTATGACGGCGGCGACATCGTGCTCTCTGAGGGCATCGTCTCAAGCCCGGCTAAGTTCCCCGAGCTGAAGGCACACGTAGGTGAGGACATCATCGTGACCGACGGCACCACACTCCTTGGCGCTGACGACAAGGCTGGCGTAGCGGAGATAGTTCAGGCAATGTGCTGGCTGCGCGACCATGACGAGGTGAAGCACGGCGACATCCGCGTGGCTTTCAATCCTGACGAGGAAATCGGTATGGGCGCTCACCACTTCGACGTGGAGAAGTTCGGTTGCCAGTGGGCTTACACCATGGACGGCGGCGACCTCGGCGAGCTAGAGTATGAGAACTTTAATGCTGCAGGAGCCAAGGTACACTTTAAGGGCGTAAGCGTACATACAGGATATGCCAAGGGCAAGATGGTGAACGCATCGCGCCTCGCACTGGAGTTTGCCAACATGATACCGGCTGCAGAGACACCGGAGGAGACAGAAGGCTATGAGGGCTTCTATCATCTTCTTGGCATCACGTCATGCTGTGAGAAAGCCACTCTCTCATACATCATCCGCGACCATGACCGTCAGAAGTTTGAGGACCGCAAGGACTTCATCGAGGACTGCGTGAAGAAGATGAACGAGAAGTGGGGTGAGGGCACGGTAAGCGTGGACCTTAAGGACCAGTATTATAACATGAAGGAGAAGATTGATCCCAACATGCACGTCATCGATATCGTGCTGAAGGCGATGCAGGAGAACGGTGTAGCGCCGAAGGTGATGCCCATCCGTGGCGGCACGGACGGAGCACAGCTCTCATTCAAGGGTCTGCCATGCCCGAACATCTTCGCCGGCGGCTGCAACTTCCACGGACCTCACGAGTTTGTCAGCGTGCAGGCAATGGAGAAAGCCATGCAGGTGGTAATAAAGATATGTGAGATTACGGCTCACTTTAACGACTAAATAAAATAAGCATACAAAGAAGAGGGTATGCAAATATGCATCACGCCCTGTAATGACAAAAAGCATTCATACAGAAAGCTTTTGTCATTACAGGGCGTTTTGATTATAATAACCCCTTGAATCTTAATAATCATTAAAACATTGAATGTAGTCTTATATTATCATATATTTATTTGCTTTATATAAAAATAAAACATTAATTTTGCATTGATTACTTTCACTGAAAGCTCTAAAGGCAGGATGGGAGGTATGACATTTATATACATAAAGGCGTAACTGTACGCTTTGGTTTTGACGGTAGAAGAACTTCGCAAACTCATCGACAAGTCAAGAACAAAGCAACGGGAACGCCTCATGGGGTGTATTATTATACAGCCCTTATTGGCTCATTGTGTCTTTTTCATAGTGGGTCAAGAGGGATTATTATATACATCTACGTGGGGCTTTCAGCGTTGCTCGTTTCGACTTGTCGGGCAATGCGAAGGCCTTTCTATCGTGGAACGAGCAGCAGGACTTGCTCCACGTTTTTTATTTATATAAATTCAGAACTACTAAAAATTTTAAACGCATACTATGGGAGCCTTTATGCAAAGATTTTACACGTATGAGAAGAAATCTAAAGAGGAAATGGCTACTACTGCTCTTTGTAGTAACTGGAGTATTCGGACTTACTGCTTGTAGTGACGACTATGAGCCGTGGGAATTGTTGACAGCAGAACTGACGAGTACACTTCCTGAACAACCAAATCTTGTTCCTTGGGATGGCGGCACATTTACCATCAACGTAAAAACTAACGGTGCATGGGATATGGTGGTTCCTGATTGGATGAGTGTTGACCAAAAAGAAGGTCATGGTGATGCTGTAGTCAATGCTACAATTATGAGGAACCAAATTGCAAAAGAAATTTTTAACAGTGAGGTCATTGTTAATTTTATTGGAGTTGAGCAAAACAATGTTGTTGGCAAAACAACTAAGACGATTCCTTTTGGGCAAGAAGGTGTTGAAAAAGCTTTTAAGATAACAGATTGTAATGCAAAACTTACAAAAGAATACAAACGGAGAGAAGAAACGGATGGTTCGTCTTATAACTATTATCAATGTGGTTATAAAATCACATATAATATAGAAAATCCTTTAACGGACAAAGAACTTGATGATATTATAACGGGTGTGTATTTATATCTGTATATAGATACACCTGGTTATCCAAGCAATTTTCATGATACTTATTATCTAAGTAAAACTGATTTGGCAAAGGGTAAACATGTTTTAGAAAAAAGTAATTGGCGAATGTATAGAGATAATTATGGAGATTATTTGTATTTATATGAAATCGCTATTGCAGTTCAGACAAAATATGGTGCGAAAGTTATTTGTCGTACAAGTGACATACAAACAGAAAAGAAATAAAAACGATGAGACATTTCTATGTACTTATAGCATTGCTTGCAGGGATTATAAATCCAGCAGCTGCACAAGAGAATAAATATAGTATTGACGGCAAGCATCGTGGACTGGACTTCAGTATCAATGCTGGATATAATGCTGGTGTAGGAGATATGAAGGGATCTTCTTTTTTGCCTCTTGAGATTGGTATAGGCAAGCAGTTCCATCCAAATTTATATATAGGTGTACGTTCTGGTGCATGGGTTGCAGTATCTGATAAGGCTACAGCCCAGATTCCTATAATGAGCGACTTCAAGGTAATGTTTCCAAGTTCAAGTGAAGGAAAGCTCAAGCCCATTATCAATGCACGTTTCGGATATCTGCTTAATACTGAAGGCGGTAAAGAAATTGAAGTGGAGGATGGAGAAGGTGGAACTATAACAGCAAAATCTGAATCCGTGGATATGATTGTAATGGAATTAATGCCTGGTGTGCAAATCCCAATATCTAAAACCGCCGACTTTATTCTGTCTGCTGGTTACACCCATGGCTTTGCTACCAAAGGCGGTGGTGGTGGAGGCTTCTTTAGCGTAAAGACAGCTATCAACTTCCACAAACGTGATACGAAAAGACCTCCGCGCGAAAAGGTTGAAACACGTGATAAGGGATTGCAGTATACAATAGAAGGAGAAGCTAACAACCGTACACATTTTGGAGGTGGTGGCAATTTGGTGTTTACCTATAAACTTAATCCACATATAAGCATTGGTGCCGGTGGCGGTTATCATGCCTTCTCGCCATATAATCAAGACGGCAAAGGAGACGACTTTATACAATATATATATCATGGCACTGAAGAAAAAGAACAATATTGGAGTGATATACAAATGTATAACTTCTTTGCTCGTGGCAACTATCGTCTTACAGACAGACGCTTTTCTCCTATGGCTACTATGGACATAGGTGTTAGAAAATATTGTGTTATTAATGATGACCTCTATGGATTTGGACTTGGCGATATTTTGGGGTTCCCGAGTGCTTCATTGTATGTTGCGCCTGCAATTGGCGTGTCAATACGTACAACAAAGAATTCATATTTTGAATTTAAGTTAGGCTATAATATTAGCTCAAACGTGAAAGCTAAAAAGGTAGCCGACTTTGAGAATGATGTTTACGCATCCACTCATTCTAAAAACATGTCTTATGGATTCTTCTCCATTGGATTCACTCATACTTTGGGTAAACGTGGTGGACGTTTATAATAAAAAAGGATAGTTAAGAGGGTATGTCTTTTATGCTTAGACATACCCTCTTTTTTGCTTTTAGTTTGTTGTTGCCGCTGATTTGCAACAAAATTATAGGGATGTTGCCCCTGATTTGCAACAAAAATACGTGAGTGTTGCCCCTGATTTCAAACAAAAGACTTTTTACATTGCTATTTTCTTGGGCGTATACAAGACGTACTTAATGCTGTAAGTTATTGAATATATGTTGCTTAAAGTTGCTCTTCCACGACTTTCCAATCAATAAGCCCTTTGCCTTCGCCATCGAGTTCCACGGCGAGTCCAACGACCTTGCGTGTGTCTCCCTTGAATGGTTCGGTGTATCCACATGTAGTTATCTGTTGCTCGGCAGCTGCAATTCCGCCATTATTTGATAATTTCAGTTCTATAACATAAATGTAACGCGACAGCCATGCCACGAGGTCAATACGACCTGTGGCAAGCATGCGTTCTACTTCTACCCTTATACCAATGGCATTGAGGATAGTACTGATGATGAGGCGATAGCGTTCCTCCATGTCCATTGATGCCAGTTTCTTGTTGCTGTATGGCACATCGGCAATGAGAGAGCGGAGTGTTTTCTTGGCATCGTCAAGCATTCCAGTACCGAGTTGGCGGTAGAGATTTGCTTGCAGCGATAGTATGTCGCCCTGTTTGCGCATAGTCAGTGCAGGCAGCACCATTTCGTTAAGAGCTTGTCTGACTTCTTCGTTGGGGATTCCAAGAATATAGCCAAACTCGTCGCTATCCTTTATTGTTATATATCCAGATTGGTAAAGGAAAAGCTCTGATCCACCTCCCGTTACATCTGAGGTTTCGAGAATGCCGCGAAGCACATTACAGTGGTCGAAGTCGTCGAGGTGTAGCTCCATGTCATTGACGAACTTTGGCAATAGTGATGTTGCGCCTGAAGACGCCCAATAAGATCTGAGTCGCTTATGGTTCAGTGCATTCACAAGGCTGTATGGATTGTAGACATCTATCATGTTTGTATCGCAAAAATGATATCCGTCGTAATAGTCTTTGAGTTTTGCCAAAGTTTCTTCTATTGTCCATTTATTGAACTCTGCCATTTGCTCAATCTCCGGCATGAAATTATCCACCATTTCCTGCTTTGAAATTCCGCATATTGTGGCAAACTGTGGTTCGAAACTAATATTGCTAAGATTGTTGAGCACAGAGAACAACGAAATCTGTGTGAATTTTGTTATGCCAGTTATAAAAACAAAACACTCCATCTCGTCGTCAGCTTTAAGAATGGCGAAAACCTCGCGATATACGGCTGTGCATGCCTCATGCTCTGGAGTATGCCATGAGTGTTGTAGCGGCGAATCGTATTCATCGATAAGGATAGCTACTTGCTGTCCGGTTTGTTGGTAGGCAGTGAGTATTATGCTGTCAAATCGGTTGGCAAGCGATGAATTTGGTCTTGGAGAGATATTGTATTTTTCTTCATATCTGCTGAATGCCAAATCCAGATAAGAGCGTAAGGTGGCTTCCGTAGCTCCGCCGCGGCTCATATCAAGACGTATAACAGGACGCTTTATCCAGTCATGCTCCAGTTCCATTATCTTAAGTCCCTCGAACAAGTGGCGTTGACCCTCAAAGTAAGCCTGCAAAGTATCTACAAGCAAAGACTTGCCGAACCGACGTGGACGGCTCAGATAATTGTATTGTAAGCCATTGTTAGCCAGTTGCCAAACTATATCGCTTTTATCAACATAGAGATAATTCTCCTTGCGAATTTTTTTGAACGACTGTATGCCTACGGGAAGTCTTCTTGTTAGTGCTGCCATAATATTTGCTCTTTAGTTTCTTATGCAAATCTAACAATAATATTCGATATATTCAAACAAAAATCGTTATCTTTGCATTAATCGTATTCGGATAGTTCTTGCGATTAAACATTTATCATTATTAATTAAACATTTAACAAGCGTGTCAGAAGTTCCTACTCTAATAAACGACCTTGCCCTGATACTTATAGTGGCGGGCGCGGTCACACTCTTATTCAAGAAACTGAAGCAACCGCTCGTGTTGGGCTATATCATGGCTGGCTTTATTGTCAGTCCGCACATGCCCTACACGATGTCCGTTGTGGACAATTCGGACATCAAGACTTGGGCGGACATCGGTGTGATGTTCTTGCTGTTCTCGCTCGGACTCGACTTCTCGTTCAAGAAGATTATAAAGATGGGCATTGCGCCTGTCATCACCACCCTGACGATAATCTTCTCCATGATGACCCTCGGCATCGTGGTCGGTCACGCATTCTCATGGAACCGCATGGACTGCATCTTCCTTGGAGGTATGCTTGCGATGAGTTCCACTACCATCATCTACAAGGCGTTCACCGACATGGGACTGCGACAACAGAAGTTCGCCCAGCCAGTGATGAGCGTGCTCATTCTGGAGGACGTCCTTGCCATCGTCATGATGGTGATGTTGTCGGCGTTGGCTTCGGGATCAAACCCTGACGGCGGCGAGATGATTGGCGCCGTGATGAAGATAGGCTTCTTCCTTGTCCTTTGGTTTGTGGTGGGCATCTTCGCTGTGCCTCTGTTTCTTCGTCTTATGCGTAAACTCATCAACAACGAGACGCTGCTTATCGTGTCGCTCGGACTTTGTTGCCTTATGGCTGTCGTGTCGACGAAGGTAGGTTTCAGCTCGGCTTTCGGAGCATTCGTCATGGGTAGCATCCTCGCCGAGACCATTGAGGCAGGCAAGATAGAGAAGCTTGTTGCTCCAGTGAAGGATCTCTTCGGAGCTGTGTTCTTCGTATCGGTGGGCATGCTTGTCGATCCGAAAATCATTGTCAGCTACGCCTTGCCGATAGCCATGCTCGTGCTGACCATCCTTGTTGGTCAGGCAGTCTTCGGCACCTTCGGTTTCCTCATTGGAGGACAGTCGCTCAAGTCAGCCATGCGAAGCGGTTTTTCAATGGCACAGATAGGTGAGTTCTCGTTCATTATCGCCTCATTGGGCTTGTCGCTGAAGGTTACGGGCGAATTTCTCTATCCAGTCGTGGTGGCAGTTTCGGTCATCACCACATTCCTGACGCCCTACATGATACGCTTCTCCGTACCTTGCTACGGTTTTCTGGAGCGTCGTCTGCCCAAGACGTGGATACGCGCCCTCAATAACGTGACGCTGTCACATCCCTCTTCTGCTCCAAAGAGCAACTGGCACAGCCTGATATCGCAGATGGCACGCATCACCATCGTCTACTCCATCCTCTCCGTGGCTGCCATCGCCGTTATGTTCACCTTCTTCCTGCCATTCATCCGCAGCATCATGCCCGGCATGCACTGGTGGGCTAACGGCATCTGCGGACTGGTGACGGTGTCCATAATAGCCCCGTTCCTCAGAGCCATCGTGATGAAGAAGAACCATTCGGAGGAGTTTCGTGCATTGTGGAACGAGAGCCGTTCCAATCGTCTGCCGCTCCTCGTTACCATATTGGTGAGGGTGATAATAGCCTCCGCTTTCATATTCTATATATGTAATTATCTTACCCGCTTCACCAATGCCCTGATGCTAACCATAGCCGTGGTTATTGTCCTGTTCATGATACTCTCGCGCCGCCTGAAGAAGCGCAGCATCCTTATGGAGCGTCTCTTCGTGCAGAACCTACGTTCGCGCGACATAGAGCAGCAGGTGCTCGGATTGAAGAAACCGCTTTATGAGGGTCATCTTCTTGACCGTGATATCCACATCTCCGACATTGACATCCCGGAGAACTCGAAGTGGGCAGGTATGTATCTTTCCGACCTGCGTCTGAGCAACCGCTTCGGCGTGCATATCAGCAGCATCCTGCGTGGTCATCAGCGCATAAACATTCCGGGAGGCGACAGCATCGTATTCCCTGGTGACAGACTTCAGGTAATCGGTAGCGACTCGCAGCTGTCAGCAATGCAAGCAGCTGTCGACTCAGACATCGTGCCCGATGACCCAGACATAGAGAAACGTGAGATGAAGCTGTCGCAGATAGTCATTGACCGTAATTCTCCATTCGTAGGCAAGACATTGCCCGAAAGCGGCATCCGCGACCGCTTCAACTGTATGGTGGTGGGACGAGAGGAAGGAAAAGAGAACCTCTCTATGGTGAACATCACATACCGTTTTCGTCTTGGCGACATAGTATGGATAGTGGGCGAGGAGAGTGCGCTGCAAGGACTGAAAGATGCCAATAATGGAGCTGCACAATAAGTAGTGACACGTAAGAGAATGATTGCTTTTTAAAAAAGTTGTCTTTCTCTTACGTGTTTTTTTATATTTGATTGTTATACCTATATACTCTCTAAAACTAAAATACTATTACTAACATTTATAAACTCAATGAGAAACAGCAAATTTATTTTGACGGCACTGGCTGCCATGTTTATGCAGGGCGCATACGCACAGCAGCCGTACGGTGGATGCTGGCATCCGGAAGACATCAAGAACTGGTCGCCGGAGACCGATCCTGACGCTAAGTTCAACCGTTCACGTGTGCCTCTTGCTACCCGCTTCCAGGAGCCTACGCTCATGAAAGCCAACAAGAACCAATATTATGAAGGACAGATTTGTAATGCTACAATTCTCTTCCCGACCTGCTCTATGAGCCCGTCGCAGGGTGCTTACAACTTCCTTGGCTATCAGCCTACCTATTGGCAGTATATGGACAAGCTCGTTTACTGGGCTGGTTCGGCTTCCGAGGGTATCATCATCCCGCCACCGGCAGGATCGACAGATGCTGCTCACCAGAGCGGTGTGAAGTCGTTAGGACAGATTTTCTTCCCTCCGGCAGCGTTCGGTGGAACACAGACATGGGTTCGTCAGATGCTCACAAGAGAGAACGGCGTGTATGTATATGCCAAGAAGCTCTACGAGATAGCCAAGTATATGGGCTTCGACGGATGGTTTATCAATGAGGAAATCGGTGGCGGTAGCTCATCTGAATGGGTGGCATTCATCAGAGAATTCAATAAGGTTGCCGACGCAAACGGCGACACACAGATGGAAATCCAGTGGTATAACGCCTCTGGTCAACCTAACACTTCCATCCTCAAGTCGCACAAGAACACCTCACAGTTCCTCGAGTATGGTTCGGCTGGTGACTATCGTTCGTACGCCAAAAGCATAGGATGCACAGAGGCAGAGACTTTCTCAAAGATTTATGCTGGTGTGCAGGTGGTGAACGCCGGACACACAGGCTTCCAGTATCACCTCAATGCCGCCATGCCTACTGACGGACATGTGGGTTCGCTTGACCTTTTCTGCCCTGAGGAGCGTATTTGGAAGGACAACGTGAAGAATCTGCTCGGAAAGGAAGACACTGGCGCAAAGGCTTATGCTGCCATTCAGAAGACATTCCAGAACGAATCGCAGATGTGGGTGAACAACGACGGCGACCCGTCGAAAATCGGCGACAGATGGCCGGGTATCTCAGGACGCGTTCTCGAGCGTTCGGTTGTAAACAAGATGCCGTTCACGACATCATTCTGCGTAGGTGTGGGTAAGCACCGCTTCGTGGAAGGTGTAAAGCAGGGCACACAGGACTGGTATCACTCAGGTGTGCAGAGCATCATGCCTACATGGCGTTGGTGGATAGAGAACCGTGGCTCACTGAATGTAGACATCGACTGGGATGATGCTTACAACTTCGGTTCGAGCATCAAGGTGAGCGGACAGCTCTCAGCCGGCGACCACCTCATGCGTCTCTACAAGACCATGATAAAGGTGACTGACGGCGGCAAGTTGCGCCTCGTCTATAAGACCAGCACAAGCGGAAGCGTAGAGGTGAAGCTCTCTACCAGCAGCTCAACCACACCTGATGTTACGCTCTCTGCTCCTGCTGTATCAGAGAAAAACGGATGGACAGTAGCTGAATACGACCTCTCTTCGGTTAACGGCAAGACCATATATATGGTGGCGCTCAACTTGAAGTCGGCTTCTGCCGTATCTAACTATACATTGTCTCTCGGTCAGCTTGACGTGCTGCCCGCAGGTTATGCTCCTGCGTCTGTAGAGGTGAAGAACCTCGCAACGAAGAGCGTGCTCGGCGAGGCTAAGGGCGATGCCCGTATCACATGGGACTTCGACTATACAGCCGACTTCGACCACTTCGACATCTATAAGCAGACAGCCAACGGCACACGCACAATGGTTGGTCAGACACGTGACGAAGCATTCTACGTGCCGACATTCGAGCGTGAAGGCACAGACGCTGCTATCGACTTCGTGGTTGTGCCCGTGATGAAGGACATGCGTCAGCAGGAGGGCAAGACATTGAAGATGGACTATCCGAAGGCCACTGCTCCCGTTGTTACCTTTGTTGTTGGCAAGAGCTATCTCAAGGTTGGCGAGGAAACAACACTGACCGCAAGAGCAACCGGTTCGCCCACAGCATATAAGTGGACACTCCCCAGTGGACTGGAGCTTATGGACGGTTCGCTCACAGACAAGACCATCACCGTTAAGGCTGTTAAGGCTGGCAAGCAGCAGGTTAGCATCGACGTAACCAACGTAATCGGTACTTCTACAACGAAGAGCGAGGTTGTGGACGTAATGTCAGACTCTGAGTATGATGAGGTGTTCAATGTAGTGAAAGGCAAGAAGGTCGTTGGCTATAGCGGCTCTACCAACTCTACTGAGGTGCCTGATAAAATTATCGACGGTGTAACCAATCCTTATTCTACCAGCCAGAAGTGGTGTAACGTAAGTGCAGACAACTGGGCTGTCTTCGACTGCCTCGGTTCGTACCGCATCTACGGTTTCCGTATCTACGATGGCAACTCAGGTCCTGAGAGTGGCGTTGATCAGATTGATTCATACAAGATTATGCTTTCTGAGGACGGTCAGAACTGGACAACAGTAGTTGACGAGGAAAACCGTACCGAAGAGTCAATCAAGACTGACTATATCGCACCGTTCAAGGCTCGCTACGTGAAGCTTGTCCCGCACGTTAACGGTACGCTCCGTATCTGGGAGTTTGAGGTTTACGGTAAGGAAGAGAACAATATGTCGATGACCGTAGAGCCTTCTCAGTTGCAGATGGAGGCTGGCGAGACAAAGACTATTAAGGTGAAGTACGACCTTGGTGGCGATACACGTTCGTCACAGTTTAAGTGTACTGCCAAGGCTGACGGCAACGTCACCATCGGCACTATCACAGAGGATGCCGCTTCGTCTACATTCACAGTTCCTGTAACAGCACAGCGCATGATAGGCACAGCCAATGTCACATTGCGTGTCGACAACGGTGGCAACTATAAGGAGAGCACTGTGGAAGTGATGGTCGACTCGAAGACACAGCCCAACATCCTGAAGGGTGCAAAGGCTGAGGTTCGTCATTACAAGAGCGACTATTCATTCGAGGCAGAATACGACAAGTACGAGGTGGACGGACTGACCGATGGTGACAAGACCGCTGAGGCTCTTGAGATGATTGAAGCACCTTCAACTCACAAGAACGACCTCTGGACCATCTTCACAGCACCGGAAGGCAAGACATGGAATCTTTCAAAGGTGGTGGTTAACCTGCCTAACAACAACCGTGGCACCAACGATAACGACGTTGACGGAAACGTAACTAAGGACATCAGCATCGCTGTTGGTAATGATCTCGCCAATATGCAGATTGTGAAGACATTCGAGAACCTTCAGGATATCTCTGAGGTATCGTACATCTTCCCGAAGTATGCCGCAACAAAATATCTCGCCATTGTCAGCAACCTCAATGTTTACTTCTATCCCTCACTTGCTGAGGTGGAGGCTTACGAGCAGTTTGAGGATGCCATTCCTGTGAACGGTCCGCTGCAGCTGGATGGATGGAACGCTGACGTAGTGGCTGAGAAGAAGCCGGCTGCTTCAAGCACAACCATGGCTCTCGATGACCAGGGATGGGTGCTCTACACCACAGACATCCAGAAGACTGGTGCTTTCTGCGACGCTCAGGGCAACATCACAACAAAGAGCGGCATTTCTTATAGCGTGGCAACACTTGCTGGCAAGAATGCCCTTGTGATGAAGACCGTCAACAACGAGGAGGTTCTCTCACTCACTACACCTGAGAACATTGAGGAGGTTTATTTCCTTGCTATCTCAGCAAACGGTTCTTCTAAGTTTGATGTTTGCGCTGTTTACGACGACATGAGTAGAAGCGCTACGTCTACATTCTCGCCGGCTGACTGGTTCGGTTCTTACGCGAGTGGTAATGAGGCACAGTACGGTTTGAGCCGTATCATCAGATCAGCTGCGGACACTTATTCTGCAGACGATATCGACAACCGTTACAACTTCCGCACATACGAGTATACAATGTCGCTTGACCGCAGCAAGAAGACTAAGGCATTTGTCTTCACTTCAAGAAACAGAGGAGCTTATCCCACCATCCTTGCCGTAAGCAAGAAGGGATATAAGGAGCCCGCTTCAGGCATTGAGAATATCACAACCGGCAACGGTGCGCAGACCGTAGTGGGAATTTACTCACTCGACGGCATGAAGCTCAACTCGCTCCGCAAGGGCATTAACATCATCAAGATGTCTGACGGCTCTGTTAAGAAGGTGCTTGTAAGAAAGTAAGCAATAAGGCTTAGATTTATAAAGTTCGACATTGTTCGGACCCGATAAGACCACCCGAATGACCTGTGTATGTTACAATATATAGGTTATTCGGGTGGTCTTTTTTATGTTTAAAACAATACAAATGTTTTTTTTGTTGTTTTTTTGTTTAAATATGGCTTTTTTGCTATATTTGCAGCGTATCTTAATGATACTTTGGATTTTAAACTTATTTACTACTAACTTTATATCTTACACTATGGCAAAAACAAAGCAGATAGTAGAGTGTGTGCCTAATTTCAGCGAAGGCCGCGATATGAACATCATCCGTCAGATTACGGATGCAGTAGAGAGCGTGAAGGGTGTGAAATTGCTTGACGTCGATCCTGGCGAAGCAACCAACCGCACGGTCGTAACCTTCGTTGGCGAACCTGATGACGTGGTGGAAGCTGCATTCAGAGCAGTGGGAAAAGCCGGACAACTTATTGACATGCGTCAGCATCATGGTGCTCATCCGCGTATCGGCGCAACAGACGTGTTGCCCATTGTGCCCGTAAGCGGAATTACCCTTGAAGAGTGTGCTGAGATTTCGCGCAAGCTCGCAAAGCGCATTGCCGACGAACTTAACATCCCGTGCTATTGCTACGAGGCTGCAGCGTTCACACCGGAGCGTCAGAACCTTGCCGTTTGTCGCAAGGGCGAGTATGAGGGCATTGCCGAGCGCATTGACGACGATGTTGAGGCTCCCGATTTCGGCAGACGTCCGTTCGACGAGCAGGTGGCACGTACCGGTTGCACCGTTGTCGGAGCACGTGACTTCCTCATTGCCGTTAACTTCAACCTTAACACCACTTCTACACGTCGCGCCAATGCCATCGCATTCGACGTTAGAGAGAAGGGACGTCCAATGCGTGAGGGCAATCCTATCACAGGCAAGAAGCTCCTCTATGCTGACGGCACACCTATCATGAAGCCAGGCACACTGAAGTGTACCAAGGCCATAGGTTGGTATATTGACGAATACGGCATCGCTCAGGTGTCGATGAATATCACTAATATTAATGTAACTCCGCTGCACAAGGCATTCGATGAGGTTTGCCGTTGTGCACAGGAGCGTGGCATACGCGTTACGGGTACGGAGATTGTAGGTCTGGTTCCGGAGCGTACACTCCTTGAAGCAGGTCGTTACTTCCTTGCAAAGCAGCAGCGCTCTGCCGGTATTCCAAAGAAGGACATCCTCAATATTGCCATCAAGTCATTGGGTCTGTCAGACCTTAAGGAGTTTAAGCCCGAAGAGAAGATCATCGAATACGTAATGGCAGCTGGTGCCGAGAAGCAGAACCTGCTTGTCGACCTTACCGTTAAGGGATTCGCAGAGGAGACATCTCGAGAAAGCCCTGCACCTGGTGGCGGTTCGGTATCGGCATATATGGGAGCTTTGGGAGCGTCGCTTGCTACGATGGTTGCCAATCTTTCCAGCCACAAGCCCGGTTGGGACGAGCAGTGGGAAGAGTTTGCCAAGGTTGCCGAGGAAGGTATTGTTCTGCAGGAGCGTCTTCTCCACCTTGTTGATGAAGACACAGAAGCATTCAACCGCATTATGGCAGCGTTCGGCATGCCTAAGAACACACCGGAAGAGAAGGCTGCACGTACTGAAGCCATTCAGACAGCCACATTGTTTGCAACGGAAGTACCTCTCGATACCATGAAGGCATCGTACGAGGTGTTCGCTGTTTGCCGTAAGATGGTGGAGAAGGGTAACCCCAACAGCGTTTCTGACGCTGGTGTAGGTGCATTGGCTGCACGTGCCGCTGTCCTCGGAGCAGGTATGAACGTAAAGATTAACGCAGGTTCGTTGAAGGACCGCGAGAAGGCTGAGGCTTTAATAGCTGAGGCTAACGAGCTTATAGCCAAGGCCAACGCAGAAGAGGCTGAGATTACGAAGCTCGTAGAGGAGAAATTATAATTAATCTAACTTAATCCTATAATATATCCTTGCCCTTCCAACTTAGGGAAGGGCAAGGAATATGATTTTCTTTAAACCTTTTTACATTATGACCTTTGCAGAAGAAATAAGACTGGGCATTCCTGATTATTTGCCGGAAATGTTGCCCTACGACAATAACATAAATCATGCGCCGAAGCGCAAAGAGATACTCACAGCCGAGGAAAGACAGCTTGCCTTGCGTAATGCGCTGCGTTATTTCCCGAAGGACCTGCATGCACAGTTGGCTCCCGAGTTTATGGAAGAACTCGACAAGTACGGACGTATCTATATGTATCGTTATCGTCCACATTATGATATGTATGCACGACCCATTGACGAGTATCCGCATCGCTCAGAGCAGGCAGCCGGCATCATGCTTATGATTCAGAACAACCTCGATCCCGAGGTGGCACAGCATCCTCACGAACTTATCGTCTACGGTGGCAACGGAGCCATATTCCAGAACTGGGCACAGTATCGTCTTGTGATGAAGTATCTGAGCGAGATGACTGACGAGCAGACGCTTGTGATGTATTCTGGTCATCCGCTCGGACTGTTCCCGTCGCATCCCAATGCACCGAGAGTGGTGGTTACCAACGGTATGGTTATCCCCAACTATTCCAAGCCGGACGACTGGGAGCGCATGAATGCTCTCGGTGTGAGCCAGTACGGACAGATGACAGCCGGATCATATATGTATATAGGTCCGCAGGGCATCGTTCACGGCACCACCATTACCGTGCTCAACGCTTGCCGCAAGCAGCGTATCAAGAAGGGTGGACCGGCTGACATCCACGGAATGCTGTTCGTATCTTCAGGTCTTGGAGGTATGTCAGGAGCACAGCCTAAGGCAGGCAACATTGCCGGCGTAGTGAGCGTGGTGGCTGAGATAAATCCGTTGGCTGCAAAGAAGCGTTACGACCAGGGTTGGGTGGACGAACTCCATGACAATCTGGACGAGCTTATTCCTGCCATCAAGAAGAGTGTGGAGGAGAAGCGCACCGTATCAATGGCTTATGTAGGTAATGTGGTTGACCTTTGGGAGCGTCTCGCTGACGAGGATATTCGCGTAGACATAGGTAGTGACCAGACCTCGCTTCACAATCCGTGGGCAGGCGGTTATTATCCTGCCGACCTTACTTTAGAGGAATCGAAGGTTATGATGGCTGAGAATCCAGAGGAGTTCCGCAAGCACGTTCAGGCTTCTCTGCGTCGTCAGGTGGCTGCCATCAACCGTCTCTCAGCCAACGGCATGTACTTCTTCGATTATGGCAATGCCTTCCTGCTGCAGTCGCAGCGTGCCGGTGCCGACATCTGCAAGGAGAACGGCAAGTTCCGCTATCCGTCTTACGTACAGGACATCATGGGACCGATGTTCTTCGATTACGGTTTCGGTCCGTTCAGATGGGTCTGCACCTCAGGCAATCCTGCCGACCTCGCCAAGACAGACGAGATTGCAGCTCGCGTGATGGAGGAAATCATGCAGAACGCTCCCGATGAGATAAAGGGTCAGATGGCAGACAACATCCATTGGATTCGTGAGGCAAGCCGCAACAAGCTCGTGGTTGGTTCGCAGGCTCGCATCCTTTACGCCGACGCAGAAGGCCGCTCCAAGATTGCTTTGGCTTTCAACGAGGCCATTCGCAAGGGCGAGATCACGCGTCCGATAGTTCTTGGTCGCGACCATCACGACGTTTCAGGTACCGACTCGCCGTTCCGCGAGACCAGCAACATCTACGACGGCTCGCAGTTCTGTGCTGATATGGCTGTGCAGAACGTCATCGGCGACTCGTTCCGTGGTGCCACATGGGTGTCGCTCCACAATGGTGGCGGCGTAGGCTGGGGCGAAGTTATCAACGGCGGCTTCGGTATGGTTATTGACGGCGGTGAGGACAGCGCACGCCACATCCGTGAGATGCTGTTCTGGGACGTTAACAACGGCATTGCACGTCGTGCCTGGGCACGCAACGAAGGCTCCATCCATAGCATCGAGCGTGAAATGCTCCGCTCACACGGCCTCCAGGTAACGATGCCGAACATCGTTGATGACGACATCATCAACAAGTATGCTAACTAAAACATTAAACTACTAACAAGAAAATAAATGCCAAGATTATGAAAATACACAAGATATCAGCCGAACATCTTTCAGTTGAGCGTATAGATGAGATAGTATACGGTGGTTATAAGATTGAGTTGAGCGACGACGCGCAGAAGCGTATCGTAGAATGCCGTGAGTATCTCGACCGTAAGATAGCAGAGAACAAGGCTCCCATTTACGGCGTTACCACCGGCTTCGGATCGCTCTGTAACGTCAGCGTCGGTTCGGACGATTTGGCACAGCTTCAGATCAATCTTATGATGTCGCACGCGTGCGGCACAGGCGACAGAGTGCCTAACGACATCGTCAAGATTATGTTGCTGCTCAAGATACAATCGCTGAGCTACGGCTTCTCTGGCTGTCAGGTTGTTACCGTCAACCGCCTTATCGACTTCTTCAACAACGATGTCTATCCGGTTGTCTACATGCAGGGCTCTCTCGGTGCTTCCGGCGACTTGGTGCCTCTCGCACACCTCACATTGCCTCTCGTCGGACTTGGCGAGGTGGAATACGAAGGAAAGGTTATCTCAGGAGCTGAGATGCTGAAGAAGTTCGACTGGAATCCCGTTCAGCTTGCTTCAAAGGAAGGACTTGCGCTGCTTAACGGCACACAGAACATGGGCGCGTTTGCTGTTTGGGCATTGCTCCAGTCACATCGTCTGAGCGACTGGGCAGACAAGATTGCTGCCATGTCGCTGGATGCTTACTACGGACTTGCCTCTCCCTTCATCGACGCTGTTCATCAGGTTCGTCCGCACAAGGGTCAGATTGTCACAGCTGCCCGCATGAGAGAGCTGCTTGAGGGTAGCGAGATAATTCAGAAGCCCAAGTCGTACGTGCAGGATCCTTATTCGTTCAGATGCATCCCGCAGGTACACGGCACCGTTAAGGACACCATCGAGTATGTCAACTCTGTAATTGACGTAGAGGTAAATTCGGCTACTGACAATCCTACAGTATGTCCTGACGAAGACCTTGTTATCTCTGCCGGCAACTTCCATGGCGAACCTATCGCAATGCCGATGGACTTCCTCGCAATAGCAATGTGCGAGTTGGCTAACATCTCGGAGCGCCGCACCTATAAGCTCATCAGCGGTACGCGCGACCTGCCGAGCTTCCTCGTTGCCAATCCGGGTCTGAACAGTGGCTTTATGATTCCGCAATACACCGCCGCTTCCATCGTCAGCCTTAACAAGTCATTAGCTACACCTTCTTCTGTGGACAGCATTCCTTCCAGCCAGGGCCAGGAAGACCATGTAAGCATGGGTGCCAATGCCGCCATCAAGCTTTACAAGGTAGTGCTCAATACGGAGCGTGTGCTCGCCATCGAGCTGTTTAATGCAGCCCAGGCTCTTGAGTTCCGTCGTCCGTTGAAGTCGTCGCCTGCTGTGGAGGCCATCTTCGAGAGTTACAGAAAGGTGGTGCCGTTCATCGTTCACGACGAGGTGATGTATCCGCACATCGCACACTCCATTGATTTCCTGAGAAAGTAATACCGTATGAAATTGCTTGTAAAGAACATACGAACTCTTGCTGGCATCGAGCACGCTCCGAAGCTTCGTCTGCAAGGTAAGGAGATGGGCATAGTCAACACCATTGACGACGCCTGGCTCCTTGTGGAGGACGGACGCTTCGCAGCGTTCGGCGCCGTTGCTGACGGCATGCCTGCCTTGGACGACACCGTCGAAGTGGTTGACGCGGAAGGCGGAATGGTCTTGCCGTCATGGTGCGACTCGCACACGCACATCGTCTTCGCCGGAAGCCGTGAGCGGGAGTTTGTGGATAAGATAAACGGACTCAGCTATGAGGAGATAGCCCGACGTGGAGGAGGCATCCTCAATTCTGCCGACCTCCTGCACCGCACTTCCGAGGACGAACTCTTCCGTCAAGCCATGCAGCGCCTTGACGAAGTGATACGTAAGGGAACCGGATGCATCGAGATAAAGAGCGGCTACGGACTGAGCCTTGAAGACGAGCTGAAGATGCTCCGCGTGATAAAGCGCATGAAGGAGGCTTCTCCGGCTAAGATAATGTCTACGTTCCTCGGTGCGCACGCAGTGGCACGCGGCATGACGCAGGAACAGTACGTCCAGCTTATCATTGACGAGATGATACCGGAAGTGGGACGCCAGCGTCTTGCCGACTTCGTTGACGTGTTCTGCGACCGTGGCTTCTTCACGCCCGAAGAGACCGGACGCATTTTAGAGGCAGCCGCCGCTTGGGGCATGCGTCCCAAGATTCATGCCGACGAGCTGGCATCGTCGGGTGGAGTAGTGGTAGGCGTCAAGCATGGAGCTTTGTCCGTAGACCATCTTGAGAGCATGACCGAGGAGACCATCAATACATTGCGTGGCAGCGAAACGATGCCGACAGCCCTGCCCGGCACATCCTTCTTCCTGAACATGCCCAACGCCAAAGCCCGTCAGATTATCGACGCTGGTTTGGGCGTAGCCGTTGCCAGCGACTACAATCCAGGCTCTACGCCGTCCGGCGACATGAAGTTCGTGATGTCGTTGGCTTGCATAAAGTTGAGGCTGTTGCCCAACGAAGCCTTCAATGCTGCCACCATCAACGGCGCTTACGCCATGGGACAGAGCAAGGACTACGGCAGCATAGCCAAGGGCAAGGTGGCCAACTTCTACATCACCAAGCCCATACCGTCCCTCGACTTTATACCTTACGCCTACACCACACCTATCGTAAACAAGGTGGTGCTTGGCGGAAAATTGCAAAGTATGTAAGAGAATTCTGCTCTTACAATTTTAGAAGTTAAAGGAGTTTTTACGACAAACTTCTTTAACTTCTTTATTTTTTTTCTACCCTTTCCCCGATTTTTTGCGTAACTTTGCATCATTAATTCATTCCTACGAATGCTACCAATGGACAGGAAAAAACATTTTGACACATTGTTCCACGCTTATTACGCGAAACTCTTCTTCTATGCCAGCGGCATTGTCGGCAACGACGGTGACGCCGAAGACGTCGTGGAAGAGGTGTTCTGCGACCTTTGGACACATATTGACACGATGGAAATGGGCGAGAGGATACAGGCTTTCCTCTATCGCGCCGTCTTCACCCGCTCTCTGAATATGCTCAAGCGTAATGCGTTGCGTCAGCAGCGTGTGGATGCTGTAAGGCAGATTGGCGATATGCGAGTGGAGCAGATCGAGTCTGCCCTTGCCGATCCTCATGAGTGCATGGAGAATGCCGAGATGCGACGCCAGATAGATGCCGCCATAAATGCCCTGCCCGAGAAGTGCCGAAGCGTCTTTCGTATGAGATACATAGAAGGCAAGAACAATGCCGAGATAGCCCAAGTGACCGGTACGTCGCCACGAACCGTGGAGGCGCATATCCATAATGCCTTGAAATTCCTGAGAAAACGCCTTTGGAGTCTGACGTTGGGTAGGCATGACATAAGAAAGAACAGTCGCTACGCTGTAAAGAGTTTGCAGGTTTACGGCTGATTCCCGATATATTTATCACATAGTTATGTTATATTTGTTACAGTTTGCATGTCTGATATTCATGCTTTTCAGTGCATTCCTTATCGCTGTTTTGCGTCTTCACGTAAGATGGATAAACAAGCGATATGAGTATTCTCGTTGGATGTTATTCTCATCCTTGACATTGTTGGCAGTACATTTTTTTCTGCAGATGTGCTTTGGATTCAGAGCCTCACGCGAAGAAGTGGGGGCCGTCATCAACATACTGGTCTATCTTCCGAGTTTCACGCTTTTCGCAATGGCGATTTACAACATAGAGGCCACCCACACCAACCGCAGGAAGATGAACATGGTCTGTGCTGCCGTATATGCCGCCATGCTTGCCGTCTTTGGCACGGGCTACTATGTTACCGGCTCCTTGAATATGGGCGTATGGCTTTACGTGATGCTTGCCATCTTTTTAGGCAACATGCTCTACTGCATATACATGATAATAATAGAGATGAACAAGCGGAAGAAGCTCCTTGAGACTATGACAGCCACCGACATGCGCCCCTTTACGCGATATGCTCATGCCAGCCTTGCGCTGCTCTTTCTCACAGCCGCCATCATCCCGTTCGCCATCCTTTCCACCAAGTCGCTATATATAATAGGTCCCTTCGGACTCGTAGCCACGCTCTTCTTCATCGTCAATTTTGTGGCGCTCGGCTTCAATTATGTCCCAACTGAAGAACTGTTGGATAAGGAAAGAGGCAACAATCTGACCGCCGATGCTGTCAACGCTGAAAGCGAGGAAGAGTATGTCAAGTGTGATGCTCAGCAGTCTGCGCCTGAGACTGGCAGTGAGCAAACCTCCCAACAGCTCCCTGCCTCACGCATCGCCTTCATCCGGTCTGCCCTCGATCATTGGTGTGACGACTTAGGCTATAAGGACTGCACAGTCAATATGCTGACATTGTCACATTTGCTCGGAATCAACAAAACCGAGCTGTCGCAATACTTCAGCCAGTGTCAGCACACCACCTTCCGAATCTGGCTTGGCGAGATACGCTTCAATGCTGCCAAGAAGATGATGATGGAAAATCCTGACTTCAGCAACGACATCATATCTTCTGAATGCGGCTTCTCTTCACGCTCTTATCTGTATAAGATATTTAAAGAAAAAGAGGGATGCACTCCTGTTGCATGGAGAGAAAAGCAGTAATGCAAATATCGCACAAACAGTAAATATCTGTTACAAAATAAAAATCTATTCTGGAGAATCCAAAAGCTGTTTTTATAGGTTTTTGCCTTCATTTCGCCACCCATTCTTAACCATACAGCCTCTCTTACGCTCCGAAACAACTGCTTTTGGAGTGTAAGAGGGGCTTTATTGTATGACAACAGCGGCTATATAACATTGCTAAAGTGGCTCTTTAGCAATGCAAAGAGGCTTGTTTTGCTCTGTTGTATATTGCACATTCTGCACGTAAACCGTATAATCTGTTGTGTGTTAATACGATTATGCTGCACACTCAAAACTCGAGAATTTCGCACCGAAGATTTCTTTGTGCGCCGGGCTCGCAGTATTGAGCGTTAGAAATGCGAATATCAGATACGTCATAAACCGGAAAAACGTGTGTTTTGGTGTTTACTTCATAGGAAGTGGACACCTTTTTGGTACGAATTGGACAATTAGACACATGAATCGGACAGTCTGTTTAAGTAAAAATAACTAAATTTGCTGAATGAAAAGCTAAAACCATAACTTATAATGTGAAAAGCTAAAATCATAACTTAAATATTAACTATAATTTAAAATCATCTTAAAATGAAAAGAAGAAGAGAGAAGCAACCTCCTCCATATTTGGACAGGCGGTTTGCAGGCAATTCTGTTTCTACGCGGCGTTCCATGCGAACGTCCGCGGGAAGGTTCATGCAGTTCTTCCTTTGTGTCATGATGCTGATGGCGTTCTCAGTGCAGAAGGCGTCGGCAGCTCGTACTAATTGGGATAACTCGTGGATTCATCATCGGTACAATCCGATTAATGCCACACTTGAGCTTGACATCCGTGTATATCAAGATTGGGGCGGACTGGGTGATGGTCATTGTGGTTTCTGCCGTAATGATGGTATTCTCAAGGTTGAGGTAGCAGGATACAACATTACCATACAAGGACCAAAAAATACCTGGAAGAGTTTTGAGAAAAACACCGACCAAGTTACCGGAATCGACCACAAGTATGTAAAATGGCTCGGAGCACTAATAAAGGATACCTATTATCTGCAACTTATTATCCCACTTAAACAAGCATATATTGGAACAGATGTACCGGTGAAATATAATGGTACGTGGTGGCGTAGAGGAGAGATTGCAAATAATATAGTTGCTTATAATACATCCATAGATACCCGTTTTGGTTGCGCGAAAACCGTGATAACCGGTGGTAGATATGGGGTTCAAAACAATACCCCTGGATATTTCATTGATTGGAAGAAAGACGGAACGGCTCCCAACTATTCTATCGATAGCTATGGCTCTTTCGTCTTATGCGACTCTTCGGGAGATGAAATAAGTGGAACGGGCTCTTTTAGTGCCAGCAATAAAAGCGGTTCGTTCTTTGTTCCGACATCTAAGTTAAGCCTTGACAACTTCGCCGACTATAAGGTGAAGCAGAAGTATACGCCAAGCTATAACAATCAGGTTACCTATTCTACGCTCAGCGACAGCTACACCCGCCCTGCCTATCCGCAGGTGAAGGAAATCAGCGCCGACTATAATCAGGTGACACGTAAGATGAATGTGAACTGGAGTCTCAGTGCAGCACCTACGCAGAACTGTATTGAGGACAATATGGTGCTCACCATCAAGAGTACGGACAAGGCTACAAATGCTGTGAATACTACCACACAGAATATCAAGTATATGGCTGGTAAGACAGCATACAGCTATGAGTTTGACGTACCTTTAGGCAAGAGCCTGGATTATGAATTCAGCGTTAAGCGTTCGCATACAGGCAACTCTGACGTGTGGAACAACGCTTTCAGCAAGCATACTTCTCTATCGGCTTCTGCAAAACACAGCAATGTTGCTGCAGGTTCTGTACATGCCGTGCTTGACGAAGAAAGCAAGACTGCCACTATCACTTGGAATACTGAAGGCGACATTTGGAGTTCGGGCACCAAAGCGGTGATTACACGACTGAATGTCACGAACAACACTACTGACAACATCGAGCTGTCGAAGGAAAATTTCAAGAGCGGCAAGTATGTTGACAAAATGATAACGGTGTGCAACGAATATGGTTACCGCCTTACTGTTAAGCCTGCCGAGGCTTACGGCACGTTGACACCAGTGGAAGCACCGGAGACGATAATGCCCACAAGCATCGGTGATCTTGTTAAGTTTACAGCTGGTAAGGGCTACTACTCTGACCGCGTTGAACTGGCATGGAGCAGCAAGGGCAACTTTGAGCGCTTCGTCATCAACCGCAAGGAGCATGGCGCTCCTGATACAGACTATAAGCAGATAGCCGTAACTGAGGGCAACGAGGCTCAGAACGACTATTACTATAACGACGTGAACGCCATTCCCGGCGTGGTCTACGACTATCGTATCAAGGGACAGGTGATGTGTTCGGGCAAACTGCTTGAGAGCGACGAGGAACTTGCTGACGTTGGTTTCCGCACACCTACGGGCGATGTCTACGGACGCGTGACGTTCGAGAGCGGACAGGCCGTGTCGGGCGCCAAGGTCAGCGCTGAGGCTACGGAAGGTTCGGGCGTTCCGGGCAAGTCATACGTGTTCACCGGTGCGTCTAATCTTACCGTCGACAACGACCAGCTTCTGAATGACGCCACGCAGGCAGTTACGCTTCAGGCATGGGTGAGAGCAGCCAAGGAAGGCACCATCATCGAGAAGCCGGGCATGTATAAGTTGGCGTATAACGGCAAGAAGATTGAGTTCACAGCTGGCAGCCAGACGCTGAAGACACCGAAGAAGCTCAGCGACTACGCTTCCTCCGCTCAGTTCGTGCATCTCTCAGCCGTGGCAAGCGCCACACACCTTATTATATATATAAACGGTGAGGCAGTGGCAGAAGCCGAGCGTACGGCTCAGATTACGGGCAATAACAATAAGGTGGTGATGGGCGAAGGCTTCGAAGGAGCCATCGACGAGGTTCGTCTTTGGAACAAGGCGCTCACCGCCGATACCATCGCAAGCGACTACAACCGCTACCTCGTAGGTAACGAGGACGGTCTGCAGGCTTACTACACCTTCGACTATTCGGTTGACGACGCCTTCTACGACATATCGTACAAGGGCACAAAGTACAACATGAATCATGGTGTGGCTACGGGTGTTACTATCAGTTCGAAAGACATACCTACATCTGCACAGCTCGGCTACAGCAGCTACACAGCTACAGACGGTTCTTATCAGATTCGTTCGCTGCCCTACACCGGCAACGGAACTACGTATATGATTGTGCCGACACTCGGCATCCATCAGTTTGCTTCGGCAAAGGAGCTGCGCCTCATCAACTCGCAGGCACAGAGCCACACCGTGAACTTCACGGACAAGTCGTCGTTCAAAATTTCGGGTAAGGTGATGTATAAGGGCGGCAACGTGCCCGTAGAGGGAGTGTCGTTCGCCGTGGACGGAGTCACCGTAATGGACGGCAAGAGCAACATCGTGAAGACCGACGCTCACGGACAGTTCACCATAAGCGTGCCTGTAGGACAGCACGAGGTGAAGGCAGTGCTCGCCAACCATACGTTCGAGAACGGCGGCAAGCTGACCAACAGCGACGGCACCGACCGCAACTATCAGGACGACGACAACGGATTCGAAATCTTTGACGTAACAACCGTACGTTACATCGGACGTGTTGCCGGCGGTACCAAGCAGGAAGCGTTCCCCGTGGGCCACTCGCTTTCGAAGAACAACCTCGCTGACGACGTACGCATCGAGCTTACATATCAGAACGATGCCTATAAGATGACGGCTGAGGCTCGCGAAACCACACTCAATCACGTCAAGGGCGTGTACGTAAGCAAGCAGCATCAGAACCGCGTGGCTTACGACGGCAACAAGATAACCATCTATCCTGACGCCGAGACGGGTGAGTTCTACGCCGACCTCATTCCTGAGAAGTATAAGATTAATGTAGTGGTGCCCGGCCATGACAACATCCCGGGCAGTGGCGAAGACCTCAACCTGAGCAACGAGTTTGCAAAGCAGAGCGAGGTGAATGCTTATGTTGACTCTATCTCTACGCAGGGCAAGTTTGTCAACTGCAGCGACACTGTATATTACAACAAGAAGCAGCAGTTCATCAAGCGCTACACTCCGTCAATCATCGTGAAGGAGAAGGTGAAGGGTAAGCTTCAGGACTTCTTCGGAAAGGAAGAACTCAGCATCTCTACACTCGATCAGACAAAGACCATAAAGGTGAAGACCTATGATCCTGACAATGCTGCACAGCCTTACACACTCGGCGTGCCTGTATACGAGCAGGGACAATACGTCACTTATCACATCACCACAGCGGAGGTGTACGAATATAAGGATAAGGACGGCAGACGTAAGGATGGCGTTAAGGAAGACATCGTGCCAACGCCTGAGGCTAAACTGTCATTCAGTAGAGGCGACATTGCGTACGGAACGCAAGAAGACATCACTACTGACGAGAACGGTGAGGCAGAATGGACATTCCAGGTGAACAATCCGGAAATGACCTCGGCTCTGCGCTCTGCCGCTATGGATATGACCTACAGCGAAAACAGCGAAAGCACATCTTCTACAACAATCAACTGGAAGGGTGGCTTTGACGGCAAGGGCAATACTAAGGCTATCGTAATTGGTGCAAAGACTTTAGGTTCGGACTTCGTTACGAACGGACCCGACAAGGTGCTCTTCGTGCTGCGCGACCCGCCGGGAAGCAACTCGTATGCTTATCTTGAGAAGGGCGTGACAGTTACTTCTACAAGTACGTATGAGGGAAATGTCACTAACGAGGGAGTATTGAACAACGAGGCAAAGGTTGGTGCCAAGGTCATCACCTTCACCGGTCTTGGTGCCGGAGTGGTGAACGAGAACGATGTGAAGAACGAATTCTCATTCGGCGCTTCTCATAGTGAGACAATCGGTGGTACTGACTCTGACACTAAGACGATGACCACTACCACACGCTTCGAGACAAGTAGCGACCCGCAGTATGTGGGAAGCGACGGCGACCTCTTCGTAGGCTATTCTACCAATATCGGTGTGGGCAAGACCGAAAACATCGCCGTTACTACACGTGAGATGTATCAGGCCAATCCTTCAGAATACGAACTGTTCGGCGATGTTACTCCCGAAAACAGTGAATATCTGCTTGTGAAGACTACTGGTCTGGGACTTTCGCAGAAGTATGGCACAATGTTCACCTATCCGCAGGTACACATAGAGCAGGTGCTGTTGCCTAAACTTGAGGATGTACGCAACAAGTTGCTGCATCAGCAGGCTGAAGGTGTAGACTTCCAGGCTATGGCTAACAACACCAAACTCCCTGTATACGTTTCGAAGTTGGCAGCTGACGATCCTAACTTCGGCAAGAGCAACAACGACAAGGTGTTTAAGGGTGCCAATGCCAACGACCCGCTCGACGGACCGAGTTACAAGATTTACGCTCCTGTAGGACAGCCGTTGAAGGAGGATACTATCATGTTCCTCAATCAGTCGATTGACAACTGGAAGATGCAGCTTCGCAATAACGAGGAACAGAAGGTGAAGGCAGAACTCATGCAGAACCATTCGTTCCAGGGCGGTGCTTCTTACGAATACTCTGAGGAGTATGAGGTTGGACGTTCGGAGACTCAACGCTTCTCTATCTTGATTGGCGCTCAGTTCACCAACAATTTCGGATGGACACTCAATGGCACTGGTATGGTGCTCACTGTAGACGAGAGCCTTACCACCGAACACGGTGGCGAGTTCTCTACTGAGGAGACGGCACGCCATTGCAAGGGTTATGTCCTTGCAGAGGAAGGTTCTGACTACATCTCTGTAGACGTATGCCGCGAGGCAGGATATAAGAATGGCGACCAGTACATCAAGTACAAGGATATGAAGGACGAGGAGGGACAGACCTTCTCAACGTTCATCTTCAAGACCCGTGGCGGCGCGACGTCTTGTCCTTACGAGGGCGAATACAAGACCAAGTATTACGAACCGGGACAGCACGTCATCAATGAGGCTACCGTTCAGATGGAGGTGCCGGAGATAACCGTGGAGAAAGACTTCATCGAGAATGTTCCTTCTGGCAAGTCGGCTTACTTCACGCTCTATCTGCGCAACAACTCGGAGTCGCAGGACGACAACTGGTATAACCTCGTAATCGACGACAGCAGCAATCCTAACGGAGCACAGCTGCTCATCGACGGCGCACCGATCGGCAACGGCAGAGCATTGCTCGTGCCGGCAGGCGGAACGCTTACGAAGACGCTCGAAGTGCGCAAGGGTTCGGTGATGAACTATGACAATCTCCGACTGATGCTTCAGTCGCAGTGTCAGTGTGATCCCACTGATTTCCAGGGCGACATCTATGACGACGTGACGTTCAGCGTACACTTCACTCCTTCAGCTACAGACGTGAACCTGAAGAAGCCTACCGACAACTGGACGTACAACACCAAGTTGCCAACGGCAGAGGTGAACGGCGTGCAGAAGCATTACATGGACGTAGTGATTGACGGATTTGATGTGAACTATGACAACTTCCATCGCATCATGCTTCAGTATAAGCCGTCGTCGGGCAGCGACAACGACTGGACCACGCTCATGAGCTACTATAACGACAAGACCCTCTATGATCAGGCGCTGACCAACGGCATGAACGCCGAGATGATAAAGGCGGCAGACGCCGGCACCATCAAGTATCGCTGGTTCCTTGACGACCTGCAGGATCAGCGTTACGACCTGCGCACAGTGGGTACGAGCATGATCAACAATGAGGAGGTATTTAACTATTCTGCCGTACACAGCGGCATCAAGGATATGTATAATCCGCGCCTCTTCGGTAGCGCACAGCCGGCGAACGGCGTGCTCACCGTTAACGACGAGGTGATGCTCACGTTCAACGAGCCGATAGCCGACGGACTGCTCACCGACAACAACTTCTCGGTAACGGGCATCCGCAACGGAGCACAGACCGACCATAGCGTAAGCGTACGCCTCGACGGTCAGAACGACGAACTCGTGTCTGAATTCCAGCGCAACTGGAGCGGCAAGAACCTCACCATCGAGATGTGGACACTTGCAGACAAGCCTCAGGACGCTGTGCTCTTCAGCCAGGGCAACGCCAACAGCTCCATCGAACTTGCAACCACAAGCGACAACCGCTTGAAGGTGAAGGTGGCTGACAAGACCATCGTCAGCGACAAGGCGTTCGACTATGAGCAGGGCACATGGGCACACGTGGCTCTCGTATATAACAATGAGGGCAACGTGTCGGCTTACTATAACTACGAGCAGCTTATCAGCGCAGCTGAGGTGGGCGAGTATAATGGCGAGGGCGCTTATGTGTTCGGAGCCAGCGTGGACGGAAGCGGACACTTCGCAGGCAAGATGCACGGCGCACGCATCTGGGACAAGGTGCTGACACCGGCACGTCTGCAGACCAACTCACTGACAATGCTCTCCGGAGCTGAAAGCAATCTCATCGCTTACTATCCGATGTCGGAGGCTAAGGGCAGCGTTCTTGCCGACAAGGCACACGGAGCTAACCTTGAGATGCGAGGCGGCGAATGGGCTAATCCCGAAGGACGCGCAGCAGCGTTCAACGGTAAGGACCAGTATCTGAAGCTCTCTTCGGGCAGTTCATGTGTCGTAGACAACAGCATGGACTACACCATCGAGACATGGTTTAAGGCTGACGAGGCACAGCAGACAGCCACCATCATCTCCAACGGACGTGGCGACGGTGAGGAAATGGGCGGTTCGCTCAATCTCTTCGCTCTCAATCTGGAGGAGGGCAGACTGGTATTCCATAACAATGGAGTGCGTGTGGCATGTGACGGCAGCTTCGCAGACAACGACTGGCACCACGTGGCAGTGGCTGTAAACCGCACAAGCGGACGCGGTCAGATCTATGTGGACGGCAAGCTCAACACTTACTTCGAGGCAGCTGACCTCGGTGGTATAGCAGCGGCTTACATCCATCTCGGCGCACGTGTATGGACACCGGCGGACAACCTACAGCAGGAGACAGTCGACAACTTCTTCAAGGGCGAGATTGACGAGGTGCGTGTATGGAATCTCTATAAGAGCGAGACGCTTGTGGAGAACGGCAACAGCAACCGACTCGACGGCACTGAGAAGGGACTCTTGGCTTACTATCCGTTCGAGACATACATCGAGTGGCAGGGCGTCAAGGAACTCCAGTTCTCTCTTATGGACCAGAAGCAGCAGGCTGACCCGACACAGAAGGTGCCTGACGCAGTGGCTGTTGGAGGCGACGTAGAGACCAAGGCTTCTGCTCCTGTCAAGGCAAAGGGACCTGAGAGCAAGCTCCTCTACGACTTCGTGGTAAACAACGACGCTCTCATTATCAACCTGAAGGAGCCTTACGAGCGTATCGAGAAGACCATCGTGAAGTTCACCGTTGACGGTGTACGCGACAAGAACGGCAACGAGATTCTATCGCCGATAACATGGAGCGCATACATTGACCGTAACCAGCTGAAGTGGAGCGACAACGCTCTCACCGTAGTGAAGAAGCTCAACGAGGAGAAGACGATCAAGGTGAAGGCACTCAACAAGGGTGGTTCTATAGAACACTTCACCATCGAGAACCTTCCTTCATGGCTGGAGGCAGAACCCGCAAGCGGCACCATCGACCCGACTTCGTCTGCCGACATCGTTCTTACCATCGACCCGAGTCTGAACATCGGCACGTACGACGAGACTCTTTATCTGCGTGGCGACAACAACGTGGTGGAGGCTCTGCAGCTCACCGTCAAGGTGGAAGGCGAGAAACCTGAGTGGACGGTCAATCCGGCTGACTTCAAGTATAATATGTCTGTCTTTGGCAAGCTGTATATTAATAAGGTATACTCTTCCGACGACGAGGATATGCTCGCTGCGTTCAGCGGCGGAAAGTGCGTAGGCGTTTGCAATAACCGCTACTATAAGCAGAACGATATGTATTACGCCATGCTCACGGTATACTCTAACGATGTCAACAACTCCGACCTTGAGTTCCGCATCTGGGACGCAAGCACAGGACAGACTTACATCGCACAGAGCGAGAAGCCTATAAGCTTCGAGAACAACGCCGTAGTGGGCAGCCCGTCACAGCCAGTACTGTTCACAGCTAAGGACTATCGCGTGCAGAACATCAGCCTGAACGAGGGATGGACGTGGATTTCCACAAACATCGCTTCTGACAAGCTCTCTGACCTCAACAAGCTTCTTGCCGACGGCAAGTGGACCTCTGACGACCAGGTGAAGAGCGAGCAGTATGGCTTCGCATCATGGACTAAGCGCAATGGATGGGTGGGACAGCTCACCGAAATTGACAACGACCAGATGTATCTCGTACACAGTTTAGCACCTCAGAACCTGCATATCTCAGGACCGGTGGTTGACCCGACATCACACAAGCTCACCATACGTGGAGCTAAGGAGGACGGCACACCGCGCTGGAACTACATCTCTTATCTGCCTTCGGACAACTTCACGCTCAAGGAGGCTCTCGCCGGCTACGACGCTAAGGAGGGCGACATCGTGAAGTCGCAGACACAGATGGCGATGTACAGCGGCAATCTGGGATGGATCGGTAGTCTTACATACATGGAGAACGGCAAGGGCTATATGCTCCAGCGCCAGTCGCAGGACGACGCCGTGCTGCAGTATCCGTCGAAGACTTCCGTAGGACGCAAGGCTAAGGCTGCGATGGCAGCTGCCAAGAACGCTGACGACACAAACGCTTACTTCCCGTATTCAGCCAATATGACGGCTGTAGTGGAGGTGGAAGGCGTAAGTCTGCAGCAGGGCGACCGCCTCGTAAGCTACGTAGCAGGCGAACCTCGCGGTTATGCTGAGGCTATAGAGCTGCCCGACGGCAGAACCATCTTCATGCTCACCGTGGGTGGCGACAAGCCAGAGGCTGTGGACGTGACCATCGAGCGCGGCGGCGACGTCATCGCCAAGGCACCGAGCGTCATCAGCTATGCTGCCAACAGCAATGTCGGCACCATCAACGAGCCGATGCACATCAGCTTCCTCGGCACAGAAGGCGGCCTCTATGTCTATCCGTCTCCGTTCCACTCGCAGCTTAATATCCGTGCCAACGTGGACCGCAACGCCCAGACTGACGTCTTTGTCAGCGACATGAGCGGTAAGCGAGTCGTAGCATGGGACAACTGCAATGACAACGGCAACGTGGATATCACATGGAACGCCGGCAACACAGTTCCTTCGGGAGTTTATATCGTTAGCATCTCTGTAGACGGCAACGTATACTCTATGAAAGCTATCAAGAAGTAATATTAACAGAAAATCTATATGAAGTATATAAAGTATTCATTGATTGCCGCATTGTGTTTACTTATGACACAATGCACGGAGGAAGGCGACAAGACTTATCCCCAGCAACCCGCTCCCAAGTGGAGCGTGGTGGCAGAGGATTTCGTCAGCGAAGTCCCGGCGTGGCAGGTGGCGGACAACGCCCCTGCCTCCGCCCCGGGGTGGAGAGCCGACTTCACTGGCAATGCCTCGGTGCCGTCGTGGACCGATCCTGACAAGAGCGTCTATCCGATGAGCATGACCGCCGTGGTGCGTCTCAGCCCCGTCCTCGAAACCCTTGCCGCCGACGGCGACATGATGGCAGCCTTCATTGGCGGCGAGTGTCGCGGTGTGGCTAAGAAGGTGATGAACGACGGCGTGCGCCTCTTCTTCCTTCATGTCAAGGCACCGTCCAGCGAGAGCGGCGATGTGGAGTTCCGCTATTACAGTGCAGCAGCGAAGCGTGTCTACGTTTCCGTGGCATCAGACGTAAAGTATGAGGTGGATAAGATTTACGGCACAGCCGAGAATCCTGCTTTCCCCGACTTCGAGCAGTCCGGTCCTTTCCCCGTTCCCACAAAGGCATGGGTTAAGGTGGACAAGGCGCAGCTGCCGTTCACAGTAGCCGCTGGCGATGAGCTTCAGGCTTTCGTCGGCGACGAGTGTCGCGGCATCAAGCACGTGGCAAGCGAGGCTGACATGACATATTGGTATGACGTCCTCGGTCGTGCAGAGGGCGAGCAGGTGACTTATCGCTATTACAGCGCGGAGAAGAAGCAGGTGTTCGTTTCCGAGCAGTCTTTTGTCATCGGCAAGCGCGGTTCGGTGGTTGGTTCAGAGGACCAGCCGCAGACCCTTACTTTCGTGCCGCAGGGCAGCATGACCGCTTACCTCACTCTTGACGCCGTTACAGGCAGCTATGCCGACAAGAGCGGCGACAAGCTGGCGGCGTTCATAGGCAATGTCTGCGCCGGCACGGGCGAAGTAGTGGGCGAGCAGGACGGCAGACCCGTATATAAGATGGTGATAAATGGTGTCAGCTCACAGTCAGCGACCGTGGACATCCGCTATTACAGCCATCGCAACAACTACGTGTTCACGGCATCTGCATGCCTCCTGTTTGCCGACGGCAAGGTGGAGGCTTCGCCAGAGCAGCCCTTCACCGTACCTCTCGTTGTCGAAGGCAAGCATCCTCTCAAGATGACGGCTTGCGTCTCATTGCCCCAGAACATCGTCCGTCAGGCAACGGCGGATGACGTGATGGCTGCTTTCGTGGGCACAGAGTGTCGCGGCATGGCAAAGGCGGAGCAGGCAGAGAACGGCGAGTATGTCTTCCGAATGGAGATAAACGGCAGCATGGGAGCAGAGGAAGCAGTTACGCTGAAGTATTATTCAGGCCGCAACAAGTACCTCTATCAGGCTGTCTCAGCCTTCACGTTTGCCAACGGCGAGAGCTATGGCACAGCGGGCGAGCCTCGCGTTCCTTCTTTCGTCATTGTTGAATAAGCTTAAAACACCTATCTGTATATTATGAATAAGAAAAAGATAATAAGCTTGGTGCTGGGTTGTATGTCATTGCTCCCGGCATCAGCACAGAACGGATGGTTTGTGGATGTGGGTGGAGGCGTGCAGACAATCTTCTCGAGCGATGCCAGCAAGCTGGATTTCGGCAAGCGCCTCACTCCGTCATACACCATTGGCGTGGGCAAGTGGATAACTCCCGCTTATGCCCTTCGCCTGCAGATCGGCGGGTATTCGCTTAACGGCATGTCCACATCAGAAGGACTCTATCTGCGCGACCTTCAGACCGACGGTTCCGTATATGGTCCTCATGACCCTGTAATAGATAATGTGACGGTCCGCCCTGACGGCACCTATCGTCATTATCTGCGTTACGTCAACGCTCATGCCGACTTCATGGTGAGCCTCTCGCGTCTGCTCTTCCGCAGTCAGGGCAGGTTTGACGTGCTTCCGGCTGTGGGTTTGGGCTATGCCCGTAGCTTCGCTTATCGCGGTACGGCGGGTACCAACTCGCTGACAGCCAACTTCTCCGTTACTGCCAAGTATCGTGTGATGAAGTGCATTGATGTCAACCTTGAGATTGGTTCGGCTCTCATGCCCGACCATTTCGACGGTCGCATCACGGGCAAGAAGTATGAGCCGACGTTGGGTGCAACGCTCGGACTCACTTATCGCTTCAATGCTTCCAAGCCTTGCGCCAAGAAGGAAAGCAGTCGTAAGCGCCGCCGTGAAGCCGTGGTTGACACGGTGTATATGGTGGAGAGGGTAGTGGAGCGTCCCGTCTTTAAGGATCGCATCGTGGAGAAGCCGGTGGTGAAGAAGCTGGATGCGTTCCGTCTCGCCTCCATCAGCTTTGCTTATGCCTCAGCCAAGCCGGCGAAGAAGCAGGACATCGTGTTTGAGAACATCGTCAATTATCTCAAGCAGAATCCTTCAGCCCGCATTCGTCTGGACGGTTATGCTGACAAGGCTACGGGTGGTGAGCGCACCAATCTGATGCTCTCCATCCGCCGCACCGACAGCGTACGAAACATCCTCATCGAGCGTTACGGCATCGCTCCGTCACGCATCGACGCACAGGGCATAGGCTCCAACGTCCAGCCATACGAGGAGAACAGTCTCAATCGAGTAGTGATAGTAACAGCACTGCCCGAATAAATGCATACAGCTCGTGCCGAGTAAGTCCGGCACGAGCTGTTTTGTTAGTGTTCTGTCTTGATTCTCTTTTGTTTTTATCTATTCTTTACCCTTTCCCCGATTTTTTACAGTAACTTTGTAAAGCAAATAATTTATCCAAATATACTTAAGAAAAAATCTATGAAAATTAAGAGTTTTGTTGTGCTCTTGGCTTTGGGCTTGTCCGCATGTTCAGGAGGCAAGTATGCCGGAGTGCCAAAGGAGTATCATGAGTTGCTGAATCAGACTATGGTTACAGCTGGTGATAATGCAAAGGAATTGACGAAGGCATTAAAGAAAGCTCCTGCCGACCAGAAGGAGGGTGTGGCTTTCTTGATTTCCTATATGCCGGAAAGAGATGCCAAGGCTTTGACCGCTGATTTCCTCTTGGAGAACGTGTCGTATGCTTATAAGGCAAGGGCAGAGTTTCCCTGGGCTAAAGAGGTGCCCAATGATATATTCTTGAACGACGTGGTGGCTTATGTCAATCTGAACGAAAACCGTGAAAACTGGCGTAAGGATTTCTATGAGCGTTTCCGTAAATATGTGGTTTCTTGTAAGACAATGCGCGAGGCCATCGATTCTGTCAACAAGAACGTACGTGACGAACTAATGGTTGACTACAACACGAAGCGCGAGAAGCCAGACCAGGCTCCTTACGAGTCTATGCGTCAGCACATGGCTTCTTGCTCTGGTCTTTCCATCTTGCTTACCGATGCGTTCCGTGCTGTAGGTATACCTTCGCGTGTGGCAGGCACTCCGGCTTGGCATGATGACCGTGGCAACCATAACTGGAACGAAGTCTGGGTGGACGGCAAGTGGCGCTTTACGGAGTATTATCCTTCGGAAGACCTGGATAAGTCATGGTTCCTTACCGATGCTGGTAAGGCTGTCAAAGAGGATTTGCGAAAGGCTATATATGCGGCTTCCTTCAAACCGGCTGACTCTTACTTCCCTTTGGTTTGGGACGAGAACATCCGTTATGTCCATGCCGAGAACGTAACCGACCGTTATACAAGCCTATACAGAGCACAGTTGTCTGCTGTTCCTGATGATGGCAGTCATGTTGCGTTGCGAGTGATGGTGTTCAAGGACAAGGATCATGCTGAGGCTTCAGGCGACCGCGTAGCCACTAACTTGGACGTATTCAAGGGCGATAAGCAGATTTACGGTGGTCGTAGTACAGGCGCAACACAGGATATGAATGATGTGCTCACTTTCAAGGTGGAAAAGAATCAGGTGTATACCATTAAGTTCATGAATGGTAATGGCGTGATGGAAACACAAAACGTGGAAGTGGGAGACCAGACTACGACGCTGAAACTGTATATGAAGTAAAATACTTTATTGAACTTTCGCAAGTTTAGTTACAGAATGAATTCTCTGAACTTGCGAAAGTTCTTTTATGTATTTTTATAAAGAACGTTAAGATATAGGTGCTTTACAAAATAAAGTAGGTTTTATAGAAGTTTTCTAACTTCTTCTATACTCAAGCCTGTTCCTTGTGCCACTTGTTCCATGTCAAGCCCCATGTTAAGGAGACGCTTGGCTGTTTCTATTATTGCTTTCGTCTTGCCTTCTGCCATACCTTTAGCCATACCTTCAGCCATACCTTCAGCTCTGCCTTCAGCCATACCTTCGGCTCTGCCTTCAGCTCTGCCTTCAGCCATACCTTTCTCTTTGGCAGCATTCTCTGCTGCTGCCATGCATGCCATGTTGTCACGAGCTATCCAGAGGCTGTTTTCGTAAGCTTCCCATTCCTTTCTCGTCAGTCTATGACTGTCGGCATATTCTTCCAATTGCTTGAAGATTTCCTTTTGTGCCGTAAACGGCATTCTGCTTAATGCTTCCATATGCTTTAAAACATAAATCCATTTATCAAAATCTGTTACACATTCATCCACATTCTTTTTGAAAAGTGGAAGTACCAAGTAGATGAAGCGGAGTTTGTTTGAAGCAATCTCTCCACTTTCCTTATCTGCCAGAACTATGTCCGTCCTGAACTTGCTGAGTTCTTCGTGGTCCGGCATATAGTTCATAAAGCAGACCGTATAAATGGGAAGAAAACGATATGCGTTCTCTCTCTCCTTCTTGCCTTTGTCCACCTGTTCAAGCACACTACGGCAGGCATAACAGATGGAGCGGTCGAGAAAATTCGGCTGCCAACGGTTCTGCATCTCCAGAATAAATCGCTCTCCCTTGTCGGTCTCACAATAAACATCATAGATAATGCCTCGTTGATCCTTGGTGGAGGGCAGTTCTTCCTTGTCCTTAAAAACGACATTCTTTACCTGAAGTTCGCCGACCAACAGGTCATTAAGAAAGCTTATCAGCAAGTCTTTGCTGAACTCCTGTCCGAAGAGTCGTTTGAATCCCCAGTCAGTAAAAGGATTGATGTATTTTCCCATAGTGACGAGTTTTTTGGATGTTTCTTTACTATCTCTATTACAAAGATAGTTGATTTCTTATGAATTCAGCATTAATAAAGATGTTTTTTTTATACCGTTATCTCGCCTGATCCGTAGCAGCGGTGATGTTCCTCGTCGTACACCACGCAGAACTGGCCCGGCGCCACGCCTTGGATAAGCTCGTCGGCGTGAACTATGAAGCTGCCTTCCGAGGTGCGTTCAAGGGTGGCAGGATGGTATTCGGGGGTGTGGCGGATCTTGAAGCGTACGCGAGCCGATGTGCCTGGAGCGCCCCAAGGATCGAGCGTGAGGAAATGGAAGTCGTGGATGGGGAAGTCCTTCTTGTATGCTGTGCGCGGTTCGAAGCCCTTGCTCACGTACAGCACGTTGGCAGCCACATCCTTCTTGACGACGTACCACGGTCCGCCGCCGAAGCCGAGTCCGTGTCGCTGTCCGATGGTGTGAAACCACAGGCCGCGGTGCTTGCCTATCAGTTTGCCCGTCTCTAATTCGAGCACTTCGCCGGGAGCCTCACCGAGATAGCGTCTGATGTAGTCGTTATAGTTGATCTTGCCGAGGAAGCAGATGCCCTGCGAGTCCTTTCGCTTGGCGTTTATGAGGTGTTCGCGTTCGGCTATCTCCCTTACCTCGCCCTTCTGATAATGTCCGATGGGGAAGAGCGCCTTGCGGAGCTGCCAGTCATAAATCTGTGCAAGGAAGTCGGTCTGGTCCTTTACGGGGTCGGGGCTTGTGACGAGCCACTTGCGTCCCTCCTCGTCCTCCTCCGTCTGGGCGTAATGCCCCGTGGCAATGAGGTCGTAATCCTTTCCGCGCTTCTCGTGGAAGGCGCCGAACTTAATCAGTCGGTTGCACATAACGTCCGGATTGGGCGTAAATCCCGCGCGTACCTTATCCATAGTGTAGCGCGTCACCTGGTCCCAATATTCTTTGTGGCAGTCCACCACTTCCAGCTTACATTCGAAGCGACGTGCCACAGCAGTAGCCATCTCGAGGTCCTCCTCGCTGGTGCAGTCCCATTCCTCCTCCTGTTCAGGTCCGATTTTTATATAGAAGCAGTCGGGGTGAAGTCCTCGCTGCGCCAGTTCGTAAACCACGACGGAGCTGTCCACGCCGCCCGAGAGCAGCACGGCAATACGCTTGTCCGTCAAGTCCGTGTTCAAGTAAGTTTTGTTCATATCGGCAAACTTACAGAAAAATATTAGAAAAACCTACAATACTCCCTCATTTTTTTAGGTTTTGTTTTGCAATTCTCTTACAAAACCGCTACTATTGTTACATTATTCAATTTTCAATGTTGCCTCACTTCGTTCGATGTGAGCATTCATATCGTTCGATACACACATTCACATCGTTCGATATGAACATGTGTGTCGAACGGTGTGAGGTCACTAAAGTGGCGGTTTCGGATAACTAAAGTGGCGGTATGAGGTCGCTAAAGTGACGAGTGCCATTTGCAAACGGCAATCTATATGTCGCTTTTACTGTCAAAATGTCAGACTTTCGTGTTTTTCCCGATTTTATGTTACGATTCATTGACGAATATCAATAAATGTTATGACAAAGCTAAAATAATTGTTCTTTTGCTTGTGCGCGAACACAAAAGGTACTACCTTTGCAGTGCAATCAAAGAAAGAGCTCCAGTAGGGGCTTGAGAAGATAAGATTAGATAAAAAAGAAGAAAGGGTAACAATTATGATTATTGTATTAGTAGTAGCCGCTTGCTGCTTGGCAGTAGTTGAGGCTGTAGAGGTAAGTAACAAGGTGAACTTCATGAAGTAAGCCGTCGCAAGACACGAGGCTAAATGGAATGAAGAACACAAGTAGGAAAACACAACATTAATAAACAAAAGGAAAGGAATTAAGATTATGATGATTATCGGACTTATGGTATTGGCTTGCGTAGCATCACTCGCACAGGCTTTCGTTGTAAACGACAACATGTACCAGACAAAGTAACGAATAATACGATACGAGAATATACATGGCGGCTGTAGGCTATCTCCTAACGGAGAGCGTCTGCAGCCGCTTTTTTTGTTCTCTTTTTCACTATTTATCATCCTTTTTAGTAATCGTTATTTATTTACAACATACCTTTTTTTGCACATTAGATTTAATAACGTAACTTTGCAGAATGTTTAAACTATTTATTAAAAAATTGATATATCAATAAAAACTATGGAAAAGAAAAAGCTCATTACTGGGATAGTAACGGGAATCGTAGGACTTGCCCTTGTCGGTACTGTGGCATATCTCTACGTTAATCTCGACAATCAGAAGAAGGAAAACAAGGCTATGCAGGAACTCGCCGAACTCGACAAGAAGGAGATGGAAAACGAGTACCAGCAGTTTGCTACGCAATATAGCGAGATGAAGACGCAGATCAGCAACGACTCCATCATCGCACAGCTTACCGCTGAGCAGGAGAAGACAGAGCGTCTGCTCAAGGAACTGAAGGACACAAAGTCGAACGACGCACGCGAGATTGCACGTCTGAAAAGGGAGCTTGCCACCGTACGTGCCGTCCTCCGCAGCTACGTCATCGAGATTGACTCGCTCAACCGTCTCAATCAGAACCTTACGGCTGAGAACTCACGCATCAAGGGACAGTATAACGAGGCTACACGCCAGATTGAGGGCCTTAACTCGGAGCGTGCTTCGCTCTCGGAGAAGGTAGCAATCGCCGCTCAGCTGGACGCTACGGGCATCTCCATGCAGCTGAAGAATAAGAAGGGAAAGAAGACGGACAAGACTTCTAAGTGTAAGACCGTGCAGGTGAGCTTCACCATTGCCAAGAACGTGACAGCCTCTAACGGCACCAAGACTTTCTACGTGCGCATCACCTCACCTTCGGGCACAACGCTCGGTGGAGGCGGAACATTCAACTATCAGAACCGCTCGCTGGAGGCCACAATGCGTAAGGCTGTGGAGTATGACGGACGTGAGACCACCATCTCTACATTCTGGAACGTATCGCAGTCGCTCATGGCTGGTACATATCAGGTGAGCGTATTTGCCGACGGCAATATGATAGGTTCGCGCAGCTTCTCCTTCAAGTAAGGGAAAAGATGTCCTTTTGGAAAGGACAATGATATAAACACACAGTAATTTTTAGATGAAACAATCACTTCTTATTTTCGCTTTGGCATGTCTCGGCATGCAGGTCCAGGCGCAGCAGGTGCTCTGCTTGGACAGCTGCCGTGCCATGGCGTTGCGCAACAACAAGACCCTCGTGGCTTCACGCTTGCAGCTCGACATGGCACAGTATAACACCAAGGCGGCTAAGACCAAGTATCTGCCGCACATCAGTGCCGTAGGCGGATACGAACTCACGAGTCGTGAGATATCGTTGCTAAGCAAAGACCAGAAGAAGGCCATTTCAGGAGCCGGTACCAATGTGGTGGGTTCGATGCAAAGCGACATCTCGGGAGCTCTGACAGGGCTTGCCCAGCAGGGCGTGCTGACACCTGATCAGGCGCAGAGCCTCGGCAATATGTTCGGTCAAGTGGGGTCGAAGATAGGCGAGGCGGTCAATCACGTTGGTCAGAGCTTTGTCAATGCCCTCCGTACCGACACACGTCAGATGTATGCCATCTCCGTAATGGCTACGCAGCCCATATATATGGGTGGCGCCATCACCGCTGCCAACAACATGGCGAAGATAGGGGAGAGCATGGCTGCCAACCAGATTGACGCCACCACGCAGCAGACCCTCCATGCCATCGATCAGGCTTACTGGACAGTAGTGTCCGTGAAGCACAAGAAGGACTTGGCTGAGAGCTATCTGCAGGTGGTGAAGAAGCTGGACGACGACGTGCAGAAGATGATAAAAGAAGGCGTAGCCACGCGTGCCGATGGTCTGAAAGTGGCAGTAAGAGTGAACGAGGCAGAGATGTCGCTCACTCAGGCTGACAACGGACTGGCGCTTGCCAAGATGCTCCTTTGCCAGCTCTGCGGAATGCCAGCCGAAACGGAAGTGACTCTTGCTGACGAGAATACGCCGAACATCGCCACTGCCTCCACGGGCGAGAGCGCCTCGGCAGACAAGGCTGAAGCACCTGACAACCGCCCGGAGATGAAGCTTCTCCAGAACGCCGTTGACCTCAGTCGTCAAGCCACCAATCTGGTACGTGCCGCATACCTTCCGCAGGTGTTGCTCACAGGCGGATACATGGCCACCAATCCTAACGTCTATAACGGATTCGAGCGCAAGCTCTCCGGTGTGTGGAACGTGGGCGTGATGGTGAGAGTGCCGTTATGGAACTGGATGGAAGGCTCTTACAAGGTGCGTGCCGGTCGCATTGCCACACGCATAGCCGAAATGGAGCGTGAGGACATCGGAGAGAAGATTGACCTCCAGATCAGCCAGTGCCAGTTTAAGCTCAAGGAAGCCAACCGCCGTCTGGTCATGGCGATGAAGAACGTGGAGAACGCTGACGAGAATCTGCGCTGTGCTACAGTCGGATTCAAGGAAGGTGTGCTGCAGACCACTGATGTAATGGCGGCACAGACAGCATGGATGCAGGCGCAGTCGCAGAAGATTGACGCTGAGGTGGATGTCCGTCTGTCGCAGGTGAACCTCAGAAAGGCGCTCGGCGTATTGCAATAACATCATTTAAATATTCTACTGAAAACATTATTATGTCAGAAAAAAAGCAACATAAGAACATTATCATCACAGCTGCCTGCACAACACTCGTCGTTGCCGTGGTGGCTGTGATTGGCGCTATGTCGATAAAGCAGGAACCTGAGACCATCCAGGGACAGGTGGAGGTTTCGGAGTACCGCGTGTCGAGCAAGGTGCCGGGACGTATTCTCGAAATACGTGTGAAGGAGGGCGACTACGTTAACGTGGGCGACACGCTTGCCATACTGGATGCTCCCGAAGTACGCGCAAAGATGACTCAGGCACAGTCGGCTGAGAATGCTGCTGCCGCTATGGACGAAATGGCTAACAACGGTGCACGTCAGGAGCAGGTGCGTGGAGCATTCGCTGTCCTGCAGCAGGCAAAGGCTGGACTGGAGATAGCACAGAAGTCGTATAACCGTGTGCAGCGACTCTACGACGAGGGCGTTATGACAGCTCAGAAGCGTGATGAGGCTTTCGCCAACTACAAGGCGCTGGAGGCGCAGGTGAAGGCAGCGCAGAGCCAGTACGACATGGCTCGTAACGGAGCGCGTTCCGAGGAGAAGAAGGCTGCAGCCGCACAGGTGAACAGGGCCAAGGGCGCTGTGGCTGAGGTCAACTCGTACATACACGAGACAATGCAGATAGCGCAGATGGCTGGTGAGGTGAGCGACGTCTATCCGAAGGTGGGCGAGCTTGTCGGAACCGGTTCGCCCATCATGTCCGTGTCGCTCATGAACGACATCTGGGGAACCTTCAATGTGCGTGAGGACCAGCTGGACGGCATGAAGGTGGGCAGCATTGTCACCGCTTTCGTCCCTGCCTTCAAGAAGGAGATACGCATGAAGGTGTACTACATCAAGGACCAGGGATCGTATGCCGTGTGGAAGGCAACAAAGTCGAACGGTCAGTATGATCTCAAGACCTTCGAGGTAAAGGCTCGTCCGATGGACAAGCTGGAGGGACTGCGTCCGGGTATGTCGCTGATACTTAAGAGATGAATATCATAAAACGAATATTACATATTGCCCTGCGCGAGTGCAGGAGAATGAAGGCGAACCGCATGTATCTCTTCTGCATGATCGTCTTCCCGGTCTTCGTGACCTTCTTCTTCACGTCGCTCATGGACGAAGGACAACCTCAGGACATGCCGGTGGGCGTGGTGGACCTCGACAACTCCAGCACTACCAGAAAGCTGACGCGTCTGCTCGACTCGTTCCAGTCCACTAAGGTGGTGGCGCATTATCCGAGTGTGGACGAGGCTCGGCATGCCGTGCAGAAGGGCGACATCTACGGATTCGTCTACTTCCCCAAGAACACTACGGCAGACCTGCTGGCATCACGCCAGCCCACCATATCTTATTATTACAGCTACGCCTCGCTGACCGCAGGATCGCTGGTGTTCAAGGACCTGAAGACAATGGCTACGCTCGGTTCGGCAGCTGTGGGCAAGCAGGTGATGACCGCCAAGGGATATACGGACCGTCAGATAATGGCGTTCTTGCAGCCCATCGTGCTCGACACGCACACCGTTGGCAACCCGTGGGTTAACTATAACGTTTATCTCACCACGATGCTCGTGCCTACGTGTATGCTGCTGCTCGTCTTTCTGATTACGGCTTACTCGTTAGGAACCGAACTGAAGCAGCAGACGGCTAAGCAACTCATGGAGATGTCTGCTGACAATCCGTTTGTGGCTATAACCGGAAAGATGCTCCCGCAGACGATAGTGTGGCTGCTCATTATGGGCTTCTATCTTTATTATGTCTTCGGCGTGCTGGCATTCCCTCATCCCGGCGGATGGCACATATTGCTGATGCTCGGCATGCTTGCCGTGTTGGCAGCGCAGGGATTCGGCATCTTCATGTTCGGACTGTTCCCGTCGCTGCGCATGTCGATGAGTTTATGCTCGCTTTGGGGCGTACTCAGCTTCTCAATGGTGGGCACGGCGTTCCCCACGCTTGCCATGGATCCGGAGCTACAGGTGCTTGCCAATCTTTTCCCGATGAGGCATGTCTTCCTTGTCTACGAGATAGCCGCCTTTGGAGGTTATCCGCTTATGGACGTAGCGCCAAATCTCATAGCCCTTGTGCTCTTCGCCTCGGCACCGCTGCTGGTGATGCTGCGCATCGGAAAGGCATTGAAGGAATACGTCTATTTGCCATAGAACACCACTAATCATCAATACTGAACAACTAACAATAAGGGATGTCAAGAAAAATAATCACTTACATCATAGACGTTGCAAAGGTCTGGATGCACGAGTATAAGCAGATTTTCAAGGATGAGGGCACGCTGCTCTTTGTCATCCTTGTGCCCCTGCTTTATCCCGTGCTCTATTCCTGGATATATAACAATGAGGTGGTGAAGGAGGTGCCCGTGGCTGTAGTAGACTGTTCGCACAGCGCAATGGCAAGAGAGTTTGTGCGCCATTGTGACGCTTCTTCAGACGTGAAGGTGGCGTACAGATGCAACAGCCTGGAGGAAGCCAAGGATCTTGTGGGCCATCAGAAGGTATACGGCGTGATATACATGCCGGAAGATTTCGGCACACGACTCGGACGCATGGAGCAGGCGCATGTCAGCGTCTACTGCAACATGGGACTGATGCTTACCTATAAGGCCATTTTCCAGACATGTACGGCGGTGGCTGCCGACCTCAACTCCCGCATTCAGATAGAACTCTCCGGCGCTTATACGGCAAGGGAAGGAGAAATTACGGCGAGTCCGATAAACGTCCGCGACGTACCGATGTTTAACAATACGGGAGGATATGGCAACTTTATCCTGCCCGGCGTGCTGGTGCTCGTGCTGCAGCAGGTTCTGCTTCTCGGCATAGGCATGGCTTACGGCACGTCGTACGAGAAGCACGGATTTGTGCGTCTCAAGCCGATGCTCGAACGCAATTTCGGTCTTTCGCGCATCATGGTGGGCAGGACATTAGGCTTCCTTGTGCTCTTTGTGATGTTGTCGGCTTGGGTGTTGTTGGCAATACCGCGCATCTTCAACTTCGTGCACATAATGCCTCGCGGCGAGTTTCTGCTCTTCACCATACCGTATCTTCTCGCCTGCATCTTCTTCGCCATAACCTTCTCGTTCATAGTAAGGCAGCGAGAGAATGTCATGCTCCTCGTGGTGTTCACATCCGTGCCCTTCCTCTTCATGTCGGGCGTGTCGTGGCCTAAGAGCAACATTCCCGAAATATGGCAATGGACCGGCTATCTCTTCCCGTCCACATTCGGCATTCAGGGCTTCATAAAGCTCAATACCATGGGTTGTCTCTTCTCCGACATCTGGCCGGAGATAAAGGCGCTGTGGATGCAAGTGATAGTCTACGGAGCACTTGCCACGCTCGTGACGAGGTGGCAGGTTAAGAGAAGTTAAGGTATATGTTTGAGAGTTGAGAGTTGGGAATTGAGAGTTATGATATGCTATAAAGCTTATTGATTGCTATAATTGTTTATACTTATAAAAAGTAATCATAACTCTCAACTCTAAATTCTCAACTCTCAACTAATCATATCTCTCAATTTATTGTTGTAAGTTGTTATTTTATCTTTACTTATACCACGGAATTGGATTTTTTTCTCTAATTTTGCACATTTGAAAGAGCGGCACTTTAGCGCGACGGCGTTAAGGGCGCTTTTATTATGCAAAACGAAATCTATAATAATAAGGAATAGAGATGAAAAAGAAAATCCAGTTCAGTCTCGTTTATCGAGATATGTGGCAGTCTTCCGGAAAGTTCCAGCCACGTAAAGACCAGTTGGAGCGCATCGCTCCCGTCATCATCGACATGGGTTGCTTTGCCCGCGTCGAAACCAACGGCGGAGCCTTCGAGCAGGTTAATCTGCTTGCCGGCGAGAACCCCAATGATGCGGTACGCGCTTTCTGCAAGCCTTTCAACGAGGTAGGCATCAAGACCCACATGCTCGACCGCGGTCTCAACGCCCTCCGCATGTATCCCGTACCTGACGATGTACGTGCCCTTATGTATAAGGTAAAGGCAAAGCAGGGTACCAACATCACACGTATCTTCGACGGTCTGAACGACGTGCGCAACATCATTCCCAGCATCAAGTGGGCTAAGGAAGGTGGCATGACTCCCCAGTGCGCACTCTGCATCACCAACTCTCCCGTACACACACTGGAGTACTACATGAACATCGCTGACCAGCTCGTCGCTGCCGGCGCTGAGGAAATCTGCCTCAAGGACATGGCTGGTATCGGTCAGCCCGCATTCCTCGGCAAGCTCACAAAGATGATCAAGGACAAGTATCCTGAAATCATCATCCAGTATCACGGCCACTCAGGTCCTGGTCTGTCAATGGCTTCCATCCTCGAGGTCTGCAACAACGGCGCAGACATCATCGACACAGCCATCGAGCCGCTTTCATGGGGTAAGGTACATCCGGACGTTATCTCTGTTATCAGCATGTTGAAGAACGAGGGCTTCGAGGTTCCCGAAATCAACATGTCAGCATATATGAAGGCTCGCGCCCTCACTCAGGAGTTCATCGACGAGTGGCTCGGCTACTTCATCAATCCCGGCAACAAGATTATGTCATCGCTCCTTCTCGGCTGCGGTCTCCCCGGCGGTATGATGGGATCAATGATGGCTGACCTTGGCGGTATGCGCACCACTATCAACAACGTACGCAAGAAGAACGGCGAGGACGAACTCTCTATGGACGACCTCCTCATCAAACTCTTCGACGAGGTGGAGTATGTATGGCCGCGCGTAGGTTATCCTCCATTGGTGACACCGTTCTCACAGTACGTGAAGAACATCGCCCTCATGAACCTTCTCACCATCGAGCAGGGCAAGGGTCGCTTCGTGATGATGGACGACTCGATGTGGGGTATGATTCTTGGAAAGTCAGGAAAGATTCCTGGAACCATCGATCCCGAACTCGTAGAGCTTGCCAAGAAGCAGGGTCGCGAATTCACAGACGTTGACGCTCACACTCTCCTCACAGACGCCCTCGACTCATTCCGCAAGGAGATGGACGAGAACGGATGGGAGTATGGTCAGGACGACGAAGAGCTCTTCGAGCTTGCCATGCACCCGGAGCAGTATCGCAACTATAAGAGCGGTCAGGCTAAGAAGAACTTCCTCGCTGACCTCCAGAAGCTCAAGGACGCCAAGCTCGGCGCCAATCTTTCTCCCGAGCAGCTCAGCGCTTACAAGCACGCTAAGGCTGATGCTATCGTTGCTCCCGTTAAGGGCGACATCTACTGGGAGTTCTCTGGCGAAGGCGAGTGCGCACCGACTGTCGAGCCGTTCATAGGCAAGGAGTATAAGGAAGGCGACGTTCTCTGCTACATCCAGGCTCCTTGGGGCGAATTCGTAGAGGTACCAGCTGCTCTCGGTGGCAAGATTGTCGAGATCAACGCCAAGCGTGGTTCGAAGGTATCGAAGGGTGACGTTATCGCCTACATTGAGCGCGATCACGAGTAATCTTATATATGTACGAAACAATAATTGACAAATACTACGGAGGATGTGACGCATTGCGCCACATCCTCGTTACGCATAGCGAATCTGTGGCGCGTCGTGCGCTGCAGATAGCTTCCCAACACCCTGAACTAAACATCGACACCGACTTCGTACGCGAAGCTGCCATGCTTCATGACGTCGGAATAATACGCGTGGACGCACCGTCCATTGAATGTCACGGCACGGAGCCGTACATCCGCCACGGTGTCTGCGGCGCCGAACTCCTTCGTTCGGAAGGAATAGACGAGAGATACGCTCGCATTTGCGAACGCCATACAGGAGCAGGACTCACACTTGACGACATCGTCTCGCAGAACCTGCCGCTGCCTCATCACGACCTGCAGCCCGAAACCATCGAGGAGAAACTGATATGTTACGCGGACAAGTTCTACTCGAAGTCACACCTCTCCCGCGAGAAGACCATCGAGCAGGCTGAGAAAAGCCTCGCAAAGTTCGGTGGCGAAACACTTGCAAGGTTCAGAGCAATGAAAGATATCTTTGAACCGGAAAAGTAATTTGATATAACAAAAGAAACTGAAATTGAGAACAAAGACCCTCATAGCCCTATTGCTCTGCGTTGTCGTCTTCGTGATGGCAAGCTCTGTTGCGCCCTTGTCGCAAAAGCGTAAGAGCAAGAAGGAACTACGCGACTCTATTGAGACGGCTGAGCTTAACATGGAGGCTGACAGCATCTTGCGCGACTCCCTGGGAAGGGAGATTGTGGACACCACGAAGATGGACTCCATGCAACTCGCTATCTATCATCATAACCGTGCCATCGACGATTCCATTCGTCTTGACTCGATTAACCGTCAGCGTGCCAACGGCATCAATTCGCCTGTGCAGTATTCTGCGGAAGACTCGCTCGTCTACGACGCTATGTCAAAGACAGCACGTCTCTACGGTGCATCTACGGTGAAGTATGAGAACATGGACCTCGCTTCGGAGAAGATACACATGAGCATTGACTCGTCCTTAGTGCATGCCACAGGAGCGCGAGACACAACCGACACTACTGGCGTACGACTCATGGGCACGCCCGTCTTTACGATGGGAGCCGACAAGTATGAGAGTGATACGATGGCGTTCAACTTCAAGACAAAGAAGGGTCTTATATCAAAGGTATATACTCAGCAGGAGGACGGTTTCCTCCAGAGTGAGATATCAAAGCGTAACGCCAACGGCGACATTTATCTGCAGCACGGACGTTACACCACTTGCGACGCCAAGCATCCCGACTTCTACATTGCCCTTTCTCGCGCCAAGGTGCGCCCCGGCAAGGACGTGGTGTTCGGCCCCGCATACCTTGTAGTGGCTGACGTGCCTCTGCCGCTTGCCATTCCTTACGGCTTCTTCCCATTTACCAAGAGCTATTCTTCCGGCTTTATCATGCCTACTTACGGCGATGAGAACAGCCGCGGATTCTATCTGCGCGACGGTGGCTACTATTTTGCCATCAACGACAAGATGGACCTCAAGCTGTTGGGCGAAATCTATACAAAGGGTTCGTGGGGACTGTCTGCGGCGTCTAACTATAACAAGCGCTATCGCTTTAACGGCAGCTTCTACGTAAGCTATCAGGATACCAAGACCGGCGATAAGGGAATGCCCGACTTCTCACGTCAGAAGAGTTTCAAGATTCAGTGGAGCCATCGTCAGGACTCGAAGGCAAATCCTTACAGCTCGCTCTCGGCAAGCGTAAACTTCGCCACGTCAAGCTATGAGCGTAACAACCTCAACTCGCTCTACAATCCGCAGACGCTGACCCAGTCGACACGTACATCTTCTGTATCGTGGAGCACGACCTTCTCAAGCATCGGACTCTCGCTCAGTTCCACTGCCAACCTCTCGCAGAACATGCGCGACTCAAGCATCGCCATGACTCTGCCTGACCTCAACATCTCGATCTCACGCTTCTATCCGTTCAAGAGGAAGCATGCCGTAGGCGACGAGAAGTGGTATGAGAAGATTTCGATGTCGTACACCGGACACATCTCCAACAGCATCAACACGAAGGAAGACCGCTTCCTCCATTCCAACCTTATCAAGGACTGGCGTAACGGATGGAACCACTCGATTCCTATAAGCGGCAACTTCACTCTCTTCAATTACCTCAACATTTCGCCGTCGTTCAACTTCACCGACCGCATGTACACCAACAAGGTGATGCGATCTTGGGACGACACCAGACAGCGAGAGGTATGTGACACCATCTACGGATTCAACAACGTCTATAATTATAACCTCTCGATAAGCGCATCTACGAAGATGTATGGCTTCTACATCCCGAGCCGTAAGATATTCGGCGACAAGATACAGGCTGTCCGTCACGTTATTACGCCGTCGGTAAGCTTCAGCTATGCGCCTGACTTCTCTTCCAGCCGTTACGGATATTACAAGACGTATCAGAAAACCAATGCAGACGGTTCGGTGGACCTCGTGGAGTATTCGCCTTACAGCGGACAGCTGTTCGGCGTGCCCGGTAAGGGAAAGACCGGCAACATCAGCTTCGACCTCTCCAACAATGTGGAGATGAAGATAAAGTCTGACAAGGACTCAACTGGATTCAAGAAGCTCAGCATCATCGACGAGCTGGGACTCTCGATGAGCTACAATATGGCTGCTAAGGAGAAGCCGCTCAGCGATCTCTCCATGCGAATCCGCCTGAAATGGTGGAAGAACTATACGTTCAACATGACGGCAGTCTTCGCTTCCTACGCCTATGAGCTTGACGCCAACGGACATCCTTATGTGGGCAACCACACGCTTTGGGGCATGGGCAAGTTCGGTCGTTTCCAGGGAACGTCGCAGAACTTCTCGTTCACACTCACACCTGATAAGATAAAGAAGTGGTTCGGTGGCGGTGACGACAAGGACGACAAGAAAAAGAAGAACAAGGACGATGAGGACGGTATGGACACCGACATCGAGTCGAACGTGGACGACACAATGGTGGCAGGACAGCGCGGTGCCAAGAAGAAGAGTGGCGGTGGCAAGGCAGAGACCGATGCCGATGGCTACATGCGTTTCAATATGCCGTGGTCGCTGACCTTCGGATATGGTATCACGATGCGTGAGAACACCAGTGGAAAGTTCAATACCAAGTCAATGCGCTATCCGTATAAGTTCACGCAGAACCTCAACGTCAGCGGTAACGTTCGTCTCAGCGACGGATGGAACATCTCGTTCTCATCAGGTTACGACTTCGAGAGAAAGGAACTCTCAATGACGACGGCTTCGCTTCAGCGCGACCTCCACTGCTTCAATATGTCATGTTCAGTAGTGCTCGCCCCGTACACGAGTTACAACTTCTCGTTCCGATGCAACGCAGCCACGCTGACAGACGCGCTGAAATACGACAAGCGTTCGGGATATAGCAACGCTGTAGAGTGGTATTAAAATAGAATCATACAATAAAAAAAGGAGAGTCCTGTGAAAGACTCTCCTTTTTTATTGTGATTGTATGAGCTTGCGGGGCTAACTTAGGAGGCTATGGCGTCCCGCCGTAGCTACGTACCCACGGACAGTTAATAGAGTGTGAGCTGATTGGAGTTAGTTCTCTGGATAATCCTTTGAATTATGCTTTCATTGCTCACAAGTATAGATGCCGTGCCTGTCATTCCGCTGACGAGATTATACTTGCAATCCATTATCATTACCTGTGCCGTGAACACGCTGCCTTCTGCCGTTTGTAGAGGTGTATGCGATGTGGTTGTTATTACACCATTGGCTACTCCGTAGGTTTCAGCATCGTAACCCTCAACTTCGATGTTCGCTGTCATTCCTCTTGCTATCGTATTCACATATTTATAAGGAATGTATATTGTGCCTTGACTGGCATTTGTCATCTGTATATTTGCACTGATGGTTTCGGGATAAGGTATAAAGTATGCACCAATCAGCAATCCCAATATCACAAAGGTGATGATTGTGATACCATAACGGACAATCCTTGACGGTATCTCACCAATGATATGTCTTACCTTTTCGCTGCGGAGTTCAATCTTGTTGTCTGCCATAATCTTCCTTTCTGCTTTTAGTTGCCCAATTCTAATTGATTCTTCACAAGGTTATAGTATGCGCCTCGCTTTGCCGTGAGTGCTTCGTGGTTACCGATTTCCACCACCTTGCCTTTATCCAATACCACTATCTGGTCAGCATTCTTCACCGTACTTAGGCGATGCGCCACGATAACCACCGTCTTGCCTTTGTAGAACTCGTCCAGATACTCCACAATCATGCGCTCGTTATTGGCATCGAGCGAGTTGGTGGCTTCATCAAGGAAAATATAATCGGGGTTCTTATACACAGCTCTTGCTATCAGGATACGCTGCTTCTGTCCTTGACTCAAGCCGACGCCATCACGCCCAATTTTAGTGTTGTATTTTAAGGGTAGCCCCATTACATAGTCATGAATACAGGCTATTTCGGCTGCCCTTTGCAATCGCTCCTTGTCAATCTCTCCATCATCTACGGCAATGTTCCTTGCTATATTCTCGGAGAATATCACACCGTCTTGCATCACCACGCCACATTGTCTGCGCCACCATTTTTTGTTCAGTGCATTTACGTCTGTTCCGCCAATAGTTATTTGACCTCCCAATACTGGATAATAGCCTAACATGAGCTTGATGAGGGTGGTCTTTCCACTGCCAGATGCGCCCACAATAGCTGTTACCTTGCCTTTGGGGATTGTGAGGCTTACATCATCTATGATGGTTTTCAAGGCGTGAAGGTCGTATTTGAAGTTTACGTTTTCAAGGTCTATGCCCTTATCCTCTTCTTTCACTGAGGTTTCCAATCCTTGCTTTCCGTTCTCATCGTCCATACAATGGATTTCATTGATACGTTCAAGGCTTATCTTTACATCTTGTACGGAGTAGAAAAAACTCATCAACTGCTCGACAGGTGAGTTGAGTTGTCCGATGATATACTGCACGGCAAGCATCATACCCAAAGTGAGTTGTCCGTGAATGACGGCTGTTGCAGCCACTACCGTGATGACGATGTTTTTCAGTTCGTTGATGAATATGCTACCTGCCTCTTGTGTCTGTTGGAGTTTAAGGGATTTCATCTGCACTCCAAAGAGGTCTGCCTGCACGTCCTCCCATTCCCAACGACGACGTTGTTCACAATCTTGGAGTTTTATCTCCTGCATTGAGGTGATAAACTCGTAGGTCTTGTTGTTGTTGATTGCTTGCTGCTCAAAAAGTTCGTAGTCGAGTACTTTTCTACGTCTTAGGAAGAGCGCAAGCCAACCGCCATAGAGCAGACTGCCGAGCATAAAGATAGCAAAGACAAGCCAATTATAGGAAAGCAACACGATACTGAACACCACAAAAGTGAAGAGCGAGAATACGATGCTGAGCGTTTGCTGTGTCAGGAACGTGTTTACACGGCTATGGTCGCCCATACGCTGCATGAGGTCGCCTATCAGTTTGGTGTCGAAGAACGACATTGGCAGCTTTAAGAGCTTGATGAAGAAGTCGCTCACCAATGAGATGTTGATGCGCAAAGAGATGTGTAGCAAGAGCCAACGGCGGATAAAGTCGATGGCTGTTCGGCTAACCGTGAGCATCAGCTGTCCCAAGAGTATCAGCCATATAAAGCCAATATTCTGATTCTTGATGCCCACATCCACGATTGATTGTGTAAGGAAAGGCAGAATAAGCTGCAGCAAACTGCCCACCAGTAGTCCTAAGACAATCTGTCCAAAGTACTTGCGATATTGCTTGATGTAGCCAAATAGGAACTTAAATGAGCGTTCCTCTATTGGCTGTTCGTCCATCTGATTTTCATAAAATGCAGGTGTAGGTTCTAAGAACATGGCTATTCCTTTCTCCTCACCGTCCGATTGAGTACTGACCCAATGCTTCTTAAACTCCTCAAGGTTGTACTTTACAAGTCCTTTCCCGGGGTCTGCGATGTAGAAGGTCTTGCCTTTCTTAACCTTATACAGCACCACAAAATGGTTTTGATTCCAATGGAGGATACAGGGATTTTCAAGGTTGCAGATGGTATTAACAGAAACTCTTCCACTTATAGTTTCTAATCCCAACTGCGAAGCAACTTTGTCAATAGCAAGTAGCGAAACACCTTCTGTAGTTGCAAAACATTGTTCTGATAGATAGTTCATACTTTTATTCTTTTTAAAGTAAGAACATATCATTGCTAAGCATGCTACGCCACACTGCATAGAGTCATGTTGTGAAACGAAAGGAAAGTTTCTTCTCATTTTTCTTTTTATAATTACAGTCTGTCTATAATATCCTTGGATGCAGATAACACATTAGCACAAGGCATTGATTGTTGTAACTCATCCACAATGCGTCCATTGATGTTTTGAGCACAAAGTTGAAACACAGAGAAGCATAGTACTAAGAGTGTGATAATTCTATTCATTGCTAAATATTGTTTATATGTGAATTCTTCTGTTGCCATTTTATCGAATATCTTTTATCTCATTATATTCTTGGTTACCTGTAATTTTCTTAATTGTAGAATGATTACCTTTCTCAAAATTCCATTTTAAAGAGAGTCCTATATATGGAATTGCAGTGGTATTATCATAAGTAGTCTTAAATAAATTTGTCTGTCGTGAGTATTTGCGTTCTTTTCCTGCAAGTCCAAACGACAGCCCTAATTCTAATTTATCTTTGAAAAGATCTTTATAAATATTTCCCGTAACATTATAGACTGCATAATAAACCCTGTCTAAGTTCCTAAATGTAGGCTCTACCATTACATTCAACATACCGCCCCATCCTGATGGGAGGTTGAAACTATTATAAAGAGTATAATATTGTCGGAATCTATTTTTGTCATATCTTATACCATCTAAAATTATATCCTCTGCATGCAATTCTAATTTACCCTTGGCCTTCATCATCCAACTTTTCAAAGGTTGTAGATTTAATTCCACACTCATACCATACACATTTATCCCATCAAGATTAACAGGACGTGTGTAAACGTATTTTTTATTCTCCGAACTATTTTTGGTCTGCCAATAAATATTATTATTAGAGTATATATAGATACCCGTTACTCTAAATAAATCTTTAAAGAAAGATAAAGAAGCCATCAACATATCATTCGTTGGAGCCTTCAGATTTGGGTTTCCCACTGAATAATTAGAGGCATTCGACCATCTAATCGTTGATGATATTGCTGAATAAGGTATGTTTTTCAATATATGCTTAAAAGCAAAACGAAAGATACTGCTTCCGTTTTTATTTAATGGAGTCATTAAACTAATCGAAGGACTTAATTCTCTCTGTATGTTCTTGGAAATTGCAGAGGACTCATAATCTCTATATGAAATTTGATTCATTTGCCAATTTACGCCAAAAGAATATTTAAATTTCTTGAATGCTCCCGCTAACTGAACATAGACATAAGGGGTAAGGCCCTTGACTTTCGTTCTACTGTTGCTTACGAAAAATTCGTCAGTCATATTGTTTACTACTAAAGGAATAAATTGCTGATTCACAAATTGAACAGCACCACCATAAGTCAGTAGATTTCTACCTATGGGTTGAGTGAAATCTAATGAAGTTTTCCAAAGATTATTATTTTGCTTATCAGTTGTTCCTTCGCTTTCTGCGCTATTCCCAAGATAATTTGTAACTGTATTTGCGTGCCTGTTATAGTAATCTATCGTCAAATCTACCAAAATATTACTCTTACCGAGAGGAGTTAAATACTTTGTGGTTACTTCTTGTTCAACCACTCGTTTGTAAATTCTTATATTTGTGTTATTATCGTCATCATAAGTATTTAAGTGTGAATGGTTGTGGTTGGCTGAGATATAGTAACTAAAACTCAAAGACGATTGTTTGTTACATTGTTGAGTAAGGCTCAGTCGATTAGAGAAACTATAGCCTCTATTATAGTCTCTTTCACTACTCTGCTTCTCAATGCCCGACAATTTATTATAAAGAAATTGTTTACCAGTCTCTTTATACTGATACCAAGGCAGCGATAGATTATCATAAATATGCATATTCTTATATCTATAGTATATTGTTCCTCCTAAGCTTTCTTCTTCTATACCGTTTCCCTTGTGTACGGTTCCCTCCGCAGACAAACTACCGTAATAGTTCCTATCGGCTATTTTCCTTAATGAGATATTGATAACTCCTCCACCAGTAGAGGCATTGGTTTTACTTTCTGCAAGGTAATCAACCTTCACAAAGCCGATCATATTAGCAGGAAACTTATTAAGTTCTTCCGGCGAGGTTATTTTAATTCCATTTACATATATTTCGCTAACAGGAAGTCCATTAATGTTGATAACTCCGTTTTCTTTAGTTATTCCTGGGAGGAATATCAAAGCCTCAGCTGTTTTCTTTCCTTTCAAGACAGGAGAGTCAGTTAAGTTTACAGAGTACCCCATCGTGTTTTGTACGAACCTTGATGCCGATACAGTAATTTCATTCAAACCAACAGCCTTTGGATATAGCGTAATTTTCATGGGATTATTGTCCACTTGCTTGGTTTGGAAAGCATTTTCATACGACATACAAGATACCCTCACTATCACAATTTTGTTCTTGTCGGGAATATTAACCTTAAACTGACCACCTTCCGTCGTTATACAACCTCCTAACAATGTAGAATCAGTAGTAGTTAAGATGGCTACCGATGCAAGCTCTACAGGCTTTCCTTGATTGTCTAAAACGTATCCCTCTACTTCCTGTGCATGCATAATACCAGTGAAGGATAGCATTATTACTAAAAACAAAATTACAACTTTCCTCATAGATATCAAGTATTTACGATTTTGAAATTCATAATGTCATAAAAAAACTTTCGGATATTAGCTTCAGCATTTTCTCTAAAGGCTACATTAGAACATTTATTTTCTCCTACTTCTATTTTTCTTTGAATACATTCTGTGCATATAGGAAGTAAGCGGCATGCCAGACAACATTCTGCCACATACATTTTCTCCCAACGTTCTTTATTAGTTCCATAGCAAATGTTTCCATCATGAGAAAGTGAGCCTATTTTATTATCCACATTAAAATCACGAGCTGTACACTTATAAATATCGCCATTATAATTGATAACAAGGTTATGTACATAGTCAGCATAACAATGTTGTACACTTGACCCCAAGTAAGTATTTATATTTGACTGAAACTTAAACCGAGTAAGTTGCGATTTTAATTGAGAAACTTTTACTCTTAAATTATCGTCTTCTTCATCTTGCCAAACTTTATGGAAAGAAAACCTTAGATTTCTACAATTATGATATGCTTCAAAGTCTTTTACTACATCATAAAAAGATAGGATATTTTCTTTTGTATAGTTGCATCGTATGGTTGTAAATAACCGCTTTTCTATTGCATAAAATAAATTATGCAATACCCTATCGTATGTTCCTGTGCCATCTTTGTAATATTTAATCTTATCATGAAAAGCCTTTCCCCCATCAAAAGCGACCTGTACACTAATCCAATTGCTTAAATTTATTAAATCGTCCACAACATAATGGGTTAAGCATACTCCATTTGTAGTAAAGTTAACTTGAAATTTCTTATTATACTTATTGCATAATTCACTACATTTTTTAATTAAAGAGTGTACAACTTTCTTATAATAAAGTAGTGGTTCGCCTCCAAAAAAAGCTAGCTGAAAAGTCCTTAATGTTGGAGAACTAATTACTCTTTCTAAGTACATTATGACATTTAATAGTGTATCATGAGACATTAAACTACCCTTTAAGTGGCTTTCATAACAATACCAACATCTTAGATTACAATCCAATGTTGGATTTATGGTTATTCTTACATAATCGTTTGACTGTAATTTAGAATTAATCTCATCTACACAACTTTTCATTTCATCAAGCGCAGATGACACTATAAAACCACATTTAATAAGTAGTTCGTAAAGGCTTGGATGAATTTCCTTTAAAGTTTCTATGTTATGACGTCTTTCTATGATTATAGGTTTAAGACGCATATCTAATGTTAGTAATTTATTTTTTTGATAATTGTATAGATAGACTTGTTCCTTTTGAATTGGCGAATCTATTAATACATTAAACGAACTCCACTTCATATATATTTATAAGTAATAATGATATTTATATATTCAGATTGTGACCATACTTATGATAGTCACAATCTGAAACGTTATAAAGAATTTAAACGGAGCATCCTTTGCAAGTTCCCGTGCAATTTGTATTAGTATCACCCCATCCACCACCTAAACAATTTCCGTTAGATGCAAAAAAATTTTTTTGGTCGCTGCTTCCTGTAGAGTAGCTACCTTCATAAACTCCTCCATGGAGTATACCTAACTCATCTTCTCTTAACTCTGAAAATAAATCGTCTTTCATAATTTCATTCTCATTTATTTTGTCTACTCTTTTATAGTTTTTCGACATCCACTCCTTTTAATTACAGTAAGGTCTGCTTTATAATCTTGTCGACTTGATTATTTCTGTTCCAAATATATTTATATCTCCAAATTATATCGTTACACTTTTGTGTAATTCTGAATTTGTTGTCTGATATATTACATTAGTGTCCCGATTTTAACGGGACACTAATGATATTCATTTTCAATCCCAAGAATTTATTTTACCAGTTGCAATCCAGTCTTCACCTTCTATCCTTATGTATAGTTGTCCACTATAACCATTGGGAACATCCAATATGGTATTAATAGTTGAAGAACAGGCTATGGTATTTCCGTTCTCATCACACAGGTATATTTGGACATTCATATCCTCATAACTGCAAATCTCTATTTGACGTAACTCTTCATCATAATATACATCAATAGGAATTTGCATTGGAGATCGACGTATAGACTTACTTCTGTCTACATGACCAGTAAAATAATGGTCTAAAATGACTGGGCTTTTTTCAGCGTAAACCTGAAAGCTGCCGATAAAAATTAAAACTCCGAGGAGCGAGAGAAACTTTTTCATTTTATTGCTTTTATTGATTAAACTGATGCAAAATTACTATATAAAAAGTTCTCAACCAAGGGTAAAAGTTTGACAGTCAAACTTTTTGTTATGCTGATTATCAGTGGTTTATGAATGAGGTGGTGATAGATTTCTGCGCATGGTTGTCAAAAGTTTGACGGGCAGGAATAATGATAAAGTTGTGAAATTTAAGGTCATACAATAAAAACAGTCCATCCACCGGATTGGGTAGATAGACTGTTTCGGAGCTGATAAAGTAATTATATAATCAAACTACAATTGCTTCATAAGTTTTCTAATGTAAATACCGATGTTAGTTTGATGCTCATCAATACCAAGTTTCTTACGTACATCACTGCTAATGTGATAATGCCTTTTCAGCTGCATATATTCACCAACTTCTTTTCCTCGAAGTCCAATCGCATAAAGACAAACATAATTAATCTCCGATTCAGTAAGCCCATGTTGTTCAAGGTATTTAATAAATTTAGGATGAGAAGCCTTAAATGCCAGACGAGTGGTATTCATGAACTCGTCCTTATCTTGAATAACTTGATCTTTCCATGTTCTATACGGTTCTGCGTAAGAGGTATTATCAGTTATTCGTGAAGCCAATAATCCATTTAGCATTTCTATCCTTATTTTGATGGCATCTTCAACGGGTTTTGCTAAATCTTTTTGTCTTTCCAAAACCTCTTTAAGAGCTTCACTTTCATTCTCAAGTTGTTCTATTTTAAGCCTAAGGTTATCTGCGGTCAAGGATTGACGTTCACATTCTAATTCTGCAGCTTGTTTCTCAAGAATAGCGTTATGTCTCTCCAATTCAAGGTTTTCATTTTCCCTTTTGAGGTTCTCCTGTTCTAACTGCAATCTTATTTTCTCCTTATCATCCAATTTGATTTTTGCTAGTCCCAGTTTATAACGGTAGTATATATAACTAATGAAAATCAATAATACACATGTTATGCACAGGCTTAGCCAGATCACCTTATCTTTCTTTTGGGTTTCAATCAAATTTAATTTCTCCATCTCATGACGTTCTTTGGAAAACAGTAAATCATGAGAAAAAATATTCATGTGAATTGAATCAATAGTTGTTGAGAAATCCTGATATGCCTGTAAAGCTCCAGCAAAATCTCCGTTTAATTCCAATGCGCGTGGCAGGATGGCCATATACTTCAAAGATGAGCGGGTCTTTGAAGTATATGGTATAGAAGTCAAGACACGCATTGCATTAAGCGCATCACCAATTTTGCAGTAGGCTTCTGCAATGTCCAATCTATCTACGTCATTGATGGATTTCATAGATTCATAATAGTTCAAAATACGAATAACCTCTTCCTTATTCCCAAACTTCAAAGCATAAGATAAATTGTACGGAACTATCACTGAAGCAAATTCCGGTTTTTGTTTAACTCGTTCCTGCGCAATAGACATAATGCTATCTGTAAGGGATTTATCATTATTAAGAATACTTCCATCCAAAGCATTTGCGAGGCTAAGTATTTCATAGTCGGTTCGACCAATGATTTTATATAAATTAGCTGCCTCAAGGTTGTTGTTTATAAATTCATCTATTTTATATATCGAATATTGAATGCTTCCTTGAGCTACCATGAGATTTGCCATAATCAAAGTATCAGTGGCTTCTTGGCAATACTCTTTTCCTCTCATAAAACTTTGCATCGCGGCATCATCATCACCTTTGTTCTGATAAATCCTTCCTTGATAATAATATGTCCGAAGTTGCTCATCAGGAGAACCATGCTCGATATAATAATCAATGGCCGGTTGAAGGACATCAAATGTTGTTGTATCAATACAGTTCTTATCCAACGCCATTGATTTAAGCAGTGCATATCTGGCAGAGGTTTCTTTTCCCTTAACATTAAAGGCCGGTATGCCTTCTAATATAGCAAGTGCTGAATCCGGCTTGGTATTCAAAAGACTCTCTGCTATATCCATCTGTTTCCATGTCGGGCTTTGTCTTTCACAAGAAACCAGCATAATGACAGAGAACAGCACAACAATAAGATTCCTTGCGTGAAGGAAAGTAAAGTCAATATCAAAATTGTTTTTATTCACTTTTTTAGCCATAAAACTATTGATTACGGTGATTCTTATATGCAAATGTACTACAAAATCTGCAGTATGAAAAACCTTTAGACCATTTATTTCCACCGAACAGTTTCGCCGTATGGAGCACACTTATGTCCTGTACGATTTCGTGCTGATGGTCGCTAAGCTTATCAAGATAGCGACTGACCCACGTACACGAGCTACAACTTCTCGTTCCGATGCAACGCAGCCACGTTGACAGACGCGCTTAAATACGACAAGCGTTCGGGATATAGCAACGCTGTAGAGTGGTATTAAAATGAAATTCATACAATAAAAAAAAGGAGAGTCCGCAATGGCTCTCCTTTTTTATTGTGAAAATAAATGTGATCCCGTTGGGATTCAAACCCAAGACCTTCAGAACCGGAATCTGACGCTCTATTCAGCTAAGCTACGGGACCTTTATGTCTGCTTACTCTTTAGCAAGCAGATGCAAAGGTACAAAATTAGTTTTAATTCTGCTACCAACCTACGGCTTTTCTTTTTATTTGTTGAGTCCTTCTCCCTTCCACATTTGTCCAATAATTTGACGGTTGTGTCTAATTATTGGACAATACATACTATAAGGTTCTTATTCTAATCGTTTGATTATCAACGAAAATATGCTTTTGGCACAGCCATTGTCCTTATTATATAAAAATGAGGAAGATTATGAAAAGAATAGTAATACTGATAGGATGGATGCTTCTTGCGTCTGGAGTCGCGGCACAAAGCTGGAGCCTTGACGACTGTATGAAGTATGCCGTAGGGCATGCCACGGATGTGAAGCGTGAGACTATCAATGCCCGTCAACGCAAGCAAGACTATCATCATGCCGTTGCCGCTTTCTTGCCCACCGTCTCTGGTGGAGTGCAGGGGCAGTATGCTTGGGGACGAAACATCGACCCTGAGACTAATACATATAATAATGTGACGACATTCAACAACTACTATCAGCTTTATGCCGAACTGAATGTGTTTGACGGTTTCGCCACCATTAATGCTTTCAGGCAAGCCCGACTGAGCCGTGACTATTCTGCTACGGCGATGCAGAAGGCGCAAGACAATATAGCCATTGACGTGATGCAGAAATACGTGGATGCTGCATACGCAGAGGCAAGCATACAGATAGCAAGCGAGAAGCTGGACGAAAGCCGACGTATGCTGGCAAAGACGAAACGTCTGTACGAACTTGGTGAGAAAGGACGCCCGGATGTGGTGCAGATGGAATCGCAGGTGGCTGAAGACGAATACTGTCTTACGCATCAGCAGAATATGGCAAGGCAGAGTCTGCTTGCTTTGAAGTCGGTGATGAATTATCCCGTCCGTGATGATCTGAAGTTGGACATTCTGTCAAGTGATAAGGAGGAAAGCCTTTCGTCATGTCCGCTGACTGCTGAAGACAAGCAGAATTCGGAAAACATCTATCAGAGTTTTCTGAATATCTCTCCCGATGTCAGGTCGGCAGAATACGAAGTGGAGCTGGCACGTTATGACTATAAAATAGCAAAAGGCAGACTTCTGCCATCGCTCTCGCTTACTGGCGGCGTCACCACCAACTATTACAAGAATCTCTCTCTGAAAGGGCAATACGATGGATTTGCCTCGCAGTTTCGCAATAACCGAGGCGAATACCTCGCATTGACCCTTTCGATACCTATTTATAATAGCGACCGTTGGCACAGCATGAAGAAGGCACGCAATGACTGGCAGTTGGCGCAGGTTAATCTGGAGGAAACCCGTCGCAAACTTCACGACCAGATAGCACAGGCGGTGATGGATGCTGAAGGCTACGCCAAGGAGTTGCGACAGATGCAGAAGAAGGTAGCCTCCGATTCGCTTGCCTATCACATGTCGAGCCGTAAGTTTGAGGAAGGAATGCTTTCCACCTTCGACCTTCATACCTCAGCACAAACTCTTCTGGAGAGTAAGATAAAGCAACTCCAGATGCAGATGCTGCTCGTCATAAAGCAAAGGTTAGTGGAATATTACAAAGGAGAAAAACTGATAAGATAAGTTATGGACATAAAGATAGTAAAGAAGAAATATCTCGTGCCTCGCAAGTATTGGGCATGGATTGGCGGAGGAACAGTTCTCATTGCTGTCCTCGTATGGTTGGGCTTGAGCAATTTCTCTTCCACGTTGAAGGTGGACAGAAAGAGCTTAAGCATAGGAAATGTGGAGCGAGCGCAGTTCAACGACTATGTTTCGGTGGACGGACAGGTGGTGCCTATCTCCGTTGTGCAAATCAGTTCGGAGGAAGGCGGCATCGTACTGGAGAAAGTGGTGGATGAAGGCGCCCACGTCAATAAGGGCGATGTCATTGTGCGACTGAGCAATTCTAATCTCGACCTTGAGATTCTGAATGCCGAAAGCGAACTTGCCGAAAAGCAGGACATGCTTCGTAACACTCAAATATCAATGGAACAAGACCGGCTGAACAATAGTAACGAGGAGCTTACGCTTTCGCAGGACGTAATCACCAAGCGTCGAGCCTATGAGCATCAGGAGACTTTGCACAAGGAAGAACTCAATTCGCGCGAGGAGTATCTGAAGGCTAAGGAAGCTTACGACCTTGCCGTAAAGAAGCATGCGCTCATTAGCAAGCGACTGAAGAAGGATGCGCAGCTACGACGTTCGCAGATGGATCAGATGGGCGACAATCTGGAAGCCATGCAGAAGAATGTACAGCTGGTCCGCCAGCGCAAGGAGAAGCTGAACATCCGCAGCACCATTTCGGGTGAGATTGGTTTGCTTGATGTGGAGCTTGGACAGAGCATACAGGCAGGACAGAAGATAGGAGTGATAAACGATCTCAGCGATTACAAGGTGCAGGCGCAGGTGGATGAGCATTACATCGACCGTGTGAAGCCGGGGCTTAATGCCTCTTTCGTCCAGAACGGCAAGCATTATCTTCTGCAAGTCCGCAAGGTTTATCCCGAAGTGAGAGATGGCAGGTTCCGCATCGACTTCGTCTTCAAAGGCGTACGCCCAGACAATATCCGTACCGGTCAGACCTATTACGTGGATTTGCAGCTCGGACAGTCGAAGCAGGCAATAATCATCCCTAAAGGCACGTTTTATAGTGTAACGGGTGGTCAATGGATTTACGTGTTAGACCGTGACGGCAAGAAGGCTTATCGCCGCAAGATAACCATCGGTCGCCAGAATCCTCAATACTATGAGGTGATAGAAGGTTTGGAGCCTGGTGAGCAGGTTATCGTTAGCGGCTACGAAGCCTATAAGGATAATGATGTCTTAGTGATTAATTAGTAGTGATTAGTGATTAATTGGGCTAACGCCCTTGAAACAGAATATTGATATGAATAATATTATTAACGCATTAAAGAATCTGCCTCGAAGGGGCCAGCACAACTTCGTTAAGATATTGTGTCTGGCGCTCGGGCTGGCAATCAGTTCGGTGATTATCGCCGAGATTTATTTCGAGCAGACCTACGATACGTATTTCCCTGGATGGGAGAGGACGTATATGATTTCGGAAGTGGGTACTAATCAAGACGAAACTTTGAAGTTTAACCAAACTTCAGGAGCCATCGCCCAAGGTGTAAAGCAATATGCGCCTATGGTGGAAGTTGCCACCAGTACCCACTGGTTCTATAACGATGCCCAATGCAAGTTGGAAGACCAGAACGTCGTATCTGCCAATATCATAATGGCAGACAGTTGTTTCTTCGATGTCTTTCCGCAGAAGATGTTGGTGGGCAATGCCAAGCAGATATTGTCCCAACCGTTGTCTTGCCTTATAGATTCAGAAACAGCAGCAAAGATTAGCGGCAATGTCGTAGGCAAACATTTCACGCTTCCCAATTATCCGGGAACAACTTTTACTATCTATGGTGTTTTCGAAGAGTTTCCATGGGGTTCATCTTTGCATAACACTCAGATGATTCTGTCAATGCCCAGTACACCATACGTATATTCTTACGATGGCAGAGATCAATGGGTGGGAAATGATTGCTATTCGTCATACATCCGGTTGGCAAAGGGACATGATGCAAAAGAACTCAAGCCTTACGTGAATAAGATGCGAGAGGATCATTTTCCTCTGAAGGAGATGAAGAATATGGGATTGGAACTCAACTACGATTTCACGGTGTTGAGCGATGTTTACACCCAAGACCCTTACATCAAGAAGATGGGATGGATTATGTCTATTGTAGCTTTTGTCCTCCTTTTCACTTCTGTGATGAATTATCTGCTTATCATCGTTGGAAATCTTGTAAGCCGTTCTCGCGAGATGGCTGTCCGCAAGTGCTACGGTGCCAAACCTAAGAACATTCATGCCATTATCTTCTCCGAAGCTTTGGTGCATGTGGGGTTGGCTGTTGTTCTTGCAGCTTTACTCGTATTCCTTTGCAAGGGAACTATCGAGAATTTCCTTTCTGCTCCGATAAGCACGTTGGTGCTTAATCGTGGCAGTTGGATATTGGTGATTATTTGTCTTTTGGTATTGCTAATTGGTGGTTTTGTGCCTGGTTGGCTTTACAACAAGATTCCAGTAGCCATTGCTTTCCGTGGTTATAATGAGAACCGCAACCGATGGAAGCTTGCCTTGTTGGGCATCCAGTTCGTTATCTCTGGTTTGCTGTTTAGTCTGCTTTACATCGTGAATGGTCAGTACCAGCTGATGTTGGGTCTCGATCTTGGATATGATTATGATAATGTGGCGATAGTTTCGATAGATGCCAGCGATGCTAATCAGCGCCAGCAATGTATGGCTGAAATCAGACGAATGCCGAATGTCAAGGATTGTTGTTCTACTTACTCTGTTCCGATAAATGGATATAATAGTGGTGGAAATATGGTTGGAATACCCGGTGATGATAATAACACCATTAATATTATGGAGATGTCGGGAGTGGACGACAATTACTTTAAGATGATGAACATCCCTATCGTTCAGGGTTCGTTCTTTACCGATAGAAGTGACAGCTGCCGTCAGGTAATCATTGATGAGCGATGTGCTGAGAAACTCATCAAAACATGGCATTGGAAGGATGGCGTTGTAGGCAAGCAGATTACTTGTACGGGACATGACGAAAACGTTTTCACCGTCTGCGGTGTATGCAAAAACGTTCGTTGGGGTGATGTAAGAACCTGTGGAGATATGATGAATGGTTTCCCTTTATTGTATTTCTATTCACTCAAGATGTCTTTCTATATATTGGTTAAGTTTAATGAACTGAAGGAAGAATCGTTGTCGGAGTTGCAAACGAAAGTGCAGTCGTTGTATCCTAACAATAAGGTCATAGTGAAGAGTTATGCTTCAGAATTGGCTAATCAGTATTCTTCCCAATTGAATTTCCGCAACGGCATCCTCGTGGCTGGTATCGTGACGATGATTATCGCCCTCTTCGGATTGGTGGGATATACGAGTGATGAGGTAAACCGCCGCCGCAAGGAGATAGCGATAAGGAAGGTTAACGGAGCGAAGGTGAAAGACATTCTGCGCATCTTCCTGAAGAATATCATGAAGATAGCCTTGCCTTGCATCATCGTGGGAGACATTGGGGCTTGGCTTATAGCCAGACAATGGCTGATGTCGTTCAGCGAGAAGATTACTATCACACCTTTACTCTTTATCTGTGTTACGATTCTGCTGCTCGTCATCATCGCCCTATCAGTAATCATCAACTGCTACAAGGTGGCGAATAGTAATCCGGTGAAATATCTCAAGGATGAATAAGTCTCCCGCAGATTTCACAGATGACACAGATTTAAGGGCGTATGCCCTAATTTAACATTCAACATTTCACACTTAACATTCAATATTAAAATGCTTAAAATAGAGAATCTTTGCAAGTCATTCCGCACAGAGGATGTGGAGACTATAGCTTTAAATAATGTGTCGTTCACCGTGGAGGACGGCGAGTTTGTAGCCATCATGGGACCGTCAGGTTGCGGCAAATCCACTCTGCTCAACATCCTTGGATTATTGGATAATCCTACATCGGGAAAATATTTCTTGGGCAATCATGAGGTGGCTAACCTTAAAGAAAACGAACGCACGGATGTGCGCAAGGGCGAGATAGGTTTCGTGTTCCAGAGCTTCAACCTCATTGACGAACTAACTGTTGAGGAGAACATCGAACTTCCTCTTACTTACCTTGACATTCCGAAGTCGGAGCGCAAGGCAAAGGTGGAAGCCATCATGAAGCGCATGGCCATCAGTCATCGTGCCAAGCATTTCCCTCATCAGCTCTCTGGAGGTCAGCAGCAGCGAGTAGCCATCGCTCGTGCCGTGGTATTCGGACCTAAGCTTATCCTTGCCGATGAGCCTACGGGTAACCTTGACTCAAAGAATGGAGCCGAAGTGATGCGTCTGCTTACCGAGCTTAATCACGAGGGCACCACCATCGTCATGGTAACGCATAATGAGCATGACGCTAAGATTGCCCATCGCATCATCCGACTGTTTGATGGTAGCATAGTGGATACGGCGAACAATAAAATATAATACGGCTTTCTCAGAAGACGAATGTCATAAATCGCTTGGTGTTAGCCTCTTTCTGCTTCAGCTCTTCCTCCATTCTTAGCATTGCCTTTTTAAAGAAGAAGCGGATGAGATGCTCGTCGGTTGCTTCTGTGCGAATCATACGGAGAGCGGAAATGTATTCCTGACGGGCTTCGGATGGTATGATGAGAAGAGGATGACCCAAGCGTAAGAGAATGTAGTTGCTGATGAGTCGTTCTGTTCTTCCGTTCCCGTCACGGAAAGGATGTAGATATTCGTAGAAGCCATGGAAGCGGGCTGCAAGTATCATAGGATGAGCAGCGGCAGAAACGATAGCCTTTTCTGTAGATTCCAATAGCTTGGGAACTCTGGCGATGAGTTCTTCGTGATTGCCAAATACCGTATCGCCTGCAGCCATGTCCGTGGTGGTGTATTCGCCCGGAATGGCTTCAGGAGAATGGTAGGAAATCGTATGGTATGTAACCCGTTTGTTGATTTCTTTCAGAAGATTCTCGTCAAGCGGATGCTTTGTGTTTTGTATCATGTACTCGAAGGCTTTGAAATGGTCGAGCATTTCGAAAGCCTCGAAAAGCGTCTTTCCGGCAGGAATCATCCCTAATCCTTTCTCCTTCAGTTCCCGAGTATCATCTACTGAGAATGAGTTGCCCTCAATGGCGCACGAATGGGTGGAGAAGAGTACTTCGTTGTATTTCACGTACTCTTCTCTATCCATTTTATTGATGATAAGGGTTTGATATTTTCCTTTCAACTCCTCGTATTCCTTGATTTCTTTTTCGAATGCCATAAACTTCAGTTTCTTGTGTGGACAAAAATACGATATTCATGGATAAGCACCAAACTTTTCTAATAAAAATTGGAAACTATCCTCGAAAAAGTGTGGCTTTCTTTGATTTTAATCCTCGAAAATTTGTCATTATGAATCTCCTAAGTCATGCTGTACTTGGGAGATTCTTACGCTTTTTTTGAAGCTTATCATCGAAAAAGTGTTGTTTTTGTTGATTTTTATCATCGAAAAAGTGTTGCTTTTGTTGGTTTTTATCCTCGAAAAAGTGTATCTTTGCAGTGTAAGTTATTAAATGTTAGACTTTTATGAAAAGAAAAATATATCAACAGCTTCTAAAGTGGAAGGAAAACAAGGATAGAAAGCCCTTGATGCTGCTTGGTGCAAGACAAGTTGGCAAGACTTGGATTATGCAACATTTTGGTGAACGAGAGTATCATAAGGTCGCATACGTCAACTGTGATGATGAGCCGAGAATGAAACAACTCTTTGATTTAGACTACGACATTAATCGAATATTGATGACTTTGCAGGCGATAACAGGTGTCAAGGTTACTCCTGGCGATACTTTGGTTATCTTGGATGAGATACAAGAGATCCCAAGAGGACTTCACAGTCTGAAATATTTCTGTGAAAAAGCACCTGAGTATCATGTGATGGTGGCTGGCTCTTTGCTTGGTGTAACATTGGGTAAGGGGGAGTCTTTCCCCGTGGGTAAGGTTGATATGCTTAATATATTTCCTATGGATTATGAGGAGTTTCTTGAAGCTACAGGCAATGAGGGCTGGATAGACATATTGCATTCCAAGGATTGGCCATTGATAGATATGATGATGCCCAAGATGGTGGAATTGTTGCGCCAATACTACTTTGTGGGAGGTATGCCAGGTGTAGTGAGCAACTTTGTGAGAAATGCAGACCTTCAACAAGTTCGTACTTTGCAGCGAGAGATATTGGATGCTTATGGGCGTGATATTTCCAAGCATACTTCGGAGAGTGAATCTGTAAGAATCCGTCAGTTGTTAAGCTCTCTTCCTGCTCAGTTGGCAAAGGAAAACAAGAAGTTTATATATGGCGCTATCCGTAAGGGAAGTAGGGCTAAGGACTTTGAACTTGCCATTCAATGGCTTTTGGATGCAGGTATTATATATAAGGTAAACCGTATCAGGGAGCCAAAGATGCCACTTAAGTTTTATGAGGACTTTGATGCTTTTAAGTTATTTTTGTTGGATTGTGGGCTTTTGGCGTGTATGTCGGATGCCCCAATCGACCAGATGCTTGTAGGCGACAATGTGTTTACGGAGTTCAAGGGAATGTTCACAGAACAATATGTGATGCAGCAACTCAAGGTCATTGGCTTTACTCCTTATTATTGGAGCAATAGCAAGACTCCTTCAGAAATAGATTTTGTCATTCAGAATGATAATAGAGTTATTCCAATCGAAGTAAAAGCAGAAGATAATGTTCGTGCTCGTTCATTATCTCAGTTTGTGAAAGACAATACTGGATTAAAGGGTCTTCGTATTTCAATGAAAGGATATGTTGACCAAGAATGGATGGAGAACATACCTTTGGTTGGCATTGATGCTTACTTTGGATAAAGCAATTGTATCGTTAAGGGATGACGATGCGGAACGTGGTGATGCCATGCGCCTTGTCCTGACTTAGCGAAAGGCTGCCTCCGCTTACTCGCATGATTTGGCGGGAGAGGGAGAGACCGATGCCGCTTCCTTCGGGTTTTGTGGTGAAGAAAGGAATGAAGATGTGGGAGGCAATGTCGTCGGGGATTAGACCGGCGTTGTTGCTTACGTCGATGATGACGGCTTCCTGTTCATTGGTGTAAGCGTGGAGGCGGATGAATGGTTTGGTGGTAGGTTCGGATTGTAAGCCATTAAAGGCCTCTACAGCATTTTTCAGAAGATTTGTCACTACGTGCGAGATAAGGCTCTCGTCGGCATAAGCCAACAAGTCCTTTGGTGTTACCGCTATTTCCACTTCATGATTGCAAAGCATTGCCATACGTTCGAGGAACGGCTCCACATAGAAAAGGGCGGGTTGAGGCTGGGGCACATGAGTGAAGCGGCGGTAGTTGTTGACGAAAGCCAATAGTTCGGTTCCGGTCTTGTGGATGGTCTCCAATCCTTGCTTCAGCTTGGCTTGCTCTGTTGGTTGCGGTTCTGCTGCGTTCTGCTCTTCGTTATCGAGTTCTTTCAGCAAAGTCTCGCTGAGCGAAGTTACCGGCGTGATGGTATTCATTATTTCATGTGTCAGCACACGAATCAGCTTAATCCATGAGTCCACCTCTTGGTTGCTAAGCTCGTGGCTTACGTCGCTCAGGGCGATGATGCGCACATGCTTGCCTTTCAGCATGGCTTGCGTCTCGTGCTTAGCCAGATGCTCGTCCTTTAGTTTCTCCCTTACCTGATTGATGTGGGTGAGCACGTCGGTGTCGAGCAATCGGAGAGCAGCCTGGTTGTGCTGCAGGATGTTGTCCTGACTGTCCACCACCATTATGCCCGTATCCACCGCATTCAGTATCTGCTCGTAATATTTCTCCCGCTCCATCTGCTCCTCCCTTGTATGCTGCAGGAAAAGCTTGATGCGGTTAAGAGATTGGTGCAGAATCTTGTCCTCCTTATTCCTCTTTTTTGTGGGAAAGTTGAAGGAGAAGTCGCCATTGTCAATGGCATCAAAAAGGAACCTTACCTTCTTGATGTTGCGACGATAGTGGCGGTAGAGGCGAACATAGCCCACTACAGCCACAAGCAAAACCACTATGATGACAATCAGTTTATAGTCCATATCGCTTGATCTTATTATAAAGCGTCTGACGGGAAATGCCCAGCCTTGCTGCCACCACCGACAGATTACCCTCGCATTCCTTGATGGTTTTCTCTATCATGCGACTCTCCATCTCGTCGAGCGTCTGCACCTCCTCCAATGGTTTCTCCCTTCTCGTCTGGTTGCCGCCGTCAATGTCATCGGCAGCAATCATTCCGCCGTCGGACAATATCACGGCTTTCTCGATGGCGTGCTGCAGCTCTCGGATATTGCCATACCAAGGCAGGCTGGTGAGCTTCTTCTCTGCCTCATACGAGAAGCGAAGGTTAGTCTTGTTGTAAATGTCGCCATACTGACGAAGAAATCGGTTGGCGAGCGGCACGATGTCAGCCTTTCTCTGTCTGAGGGCTGGCAGTTCCAGGTGGATGGTGTTGATGCGGTAAAGCAAATCCTCTCTGAATTCGCCGTCATTAACCATCTGCTGTAGATTGCGGTTGGTGGCGCAGACCAGTCGGACATCCACGGGTATCTGAGTGGAGCCACCCACTCTCACGATGCTTCTGCGTTGCAGGGCAGTGAGGAGCTTTGCCTGAAGGCTATACGAGAGGTTTCCGATTTCGTCCAGAAAGATGGTGCTGCCATCTGCCAACTCAAACTTGCCCGGCTTGTCCACCTTGGCATCCGTAAATGCGCCCTTCACATGACCGAACAGTTCGCTCTCGAAAAGGGTTTCCGAAATGGCTCCCATGTCCACCGGCAGCATCTTCTTACCGCTGCGAGCCGACAGCCGATGAATCTCGTTAGCCAATACCTCCTTGCCCGTACCGTTCTCGCCCGTGATAAGGATGTTGGCATCGGTGGCTGCAACCTTCTCCACCACGTGTCGCAAATTGGTCATCACCTCACTCTCTCCCCAGTACATCATGTCTTTCGCATTCTTTCCTCCAAGCTTGCCCGCGGCTTTGTCCGCCGCCTTGTTCTTGTCCCTTGCCTCCGTCAGCGTGCTGATCATCTTCCCATTGTCGAAAGGCTTGACGATGAAGTCGGCTGCACCTTCCTTGATGCCCGTTACGGCAAGCTGTATGTCGGCATAAGCGGTGAAGAGCACCACCTCGGTTTTCGGACTAAGGCTCTTGATTTCTCTAAGCCAAAAGAGTCCCTCGTTCCCCGAATTGATGCCACTCGAAAAGTTCATGTCGAGCAATACCACGTCAGGATGTTCCTCTCTGAGTTTGGCAGGAATTGAGTTAGGGTTGGCTATAGTGATGATATTGGCGAATACAGGTTCGAGCAACATCCTCACCGTAGTGAGAATATTGCGGTTGTCATCAACAATAAGTATCGTTCCTTGTTTCTTTATCATGGTAACAAAGCTACAAAATATCATCGAGAAAAAGCTGCGATTGTCAAATAATTAGACAAAAAATAATTGCAATCCAAACAACAATAATAGCTTGAATCATAAGATATCCTCGGAACCACGCACGTTTTCCAAGGGACTTTTCATGAAGTCATGCACGTTTTCCAAGGGACTTTTATTTGGTTTGCTACTATCGGCATCGCCTTATTGTATGCTGTTGGCAGAGGGTAACCCTTTGCCGATAAATGATAATTTACCGATGCTTGACCATTTATTAAGAGAGGCAAGAGTTCGTCTCGCAGCTTAGTAAGTTTTAATATCAGCTATTTCCCCAAGTCTGTATTTCTTTTGTTCCATTTTTCTAATTTTGCAAGTGTGACTTGCAGAATTACTCCTCAATTTGGGGAGCAATTCATTCATAGTTTTATTTCTTGTCTAATAACCCCCTCACTTCTTTATCGAAGTCAGAGTCAATGCGTTGTGTCTTATTAAAAATGTCATATTCTTCTTCCGCTTTCTTCTTGGCTTGCGCTGCAGAAATTTTGCCTTTATCGGGCAATATCTGATAGCGTCTGAAAGTTAGGAATTCATTGACGCTTGCAGAAAACTGTGCCATATTGAATGTGTTTTCACGCTCAATGAGGTCTTCGATATAGTCAAAGAAACCCGTTGGCGGAATTAATTTAAGTTGATAAATATGAGTAAAAGGTTGTATATAT
>ERZ507065.98-NODE-98-length-81087-cov-13.744533_pt1 | contig 81087 bp, 71 predicted proteins | sample MGYA00513785_ERZ507065 | MGnify/ENA metagenome assembly ERZ507065
TGTATGGACTTCTTTTTGTTCCCCTAAAGTGTTGCACTTGATAGTATAATTCACCGATATTCAAAAAGCCAGGCATTCCTTATAAGGAATGCCTGGCTTTTGCACACGGACGTGCTGTTCAGTCTGCCGTGCCGTAGATTTCCTTCGCCATGCGCAGTGCGGCCCAGGCCTTGGGCCAGCCTGCGTAAAAAGCAGCGTGGGTGAGAAGCTCGGCCATTTCCACAGCCGTTACGCCGTGCTTTTTTGCGTTCTGAATATGATGCTGCAGAGAACTGTCGAGAATTCCGCTGGCCATCAGAGCCGTCACTGTGACGATGCTGCGGTCGCGGGCGGAAAGCTGTTCCTCTCGCGCCCAGACCTGCCCGAACAGCACATCGTCGTTCAGTTCTGCGAATTTGGGTGCAAAAACGCCCATGGCGTCCCGTCCTGCCGTTACTTTTTCAATCATACTTTTCTCCTTTTGTTTTTTCGAAATCCGAAAATGGTCCATGAGCTCAATCCAGATAAATCAATTCGTATTCCCGGACGCCTATGCCCAGCGCACAAGCTGTTTCAACCGTGTGGATACCGTTGCGGGATTCCATGCGTTCGATGAGCGCGGCTTTTCCGGGGTCAGGGGAGGCATATACCGCGTCCACACAGGCCTGGTCCAACGCTACGGGGTCCAGAGAGGCAAAGACGCCTATGTCGGCCATTTCCGGTTCGTGTGGGTGCGCGTCGCAGTCACAGTCCACGGAAAGGCGGTTGGCAACATTGATAAAAGCCATGTTCCGCCGCCCCAGATATTCTACAACGGATTTGGCCGCGTCGGCCATGCACTCCAGAAAAGAGTTGTGATCGGCCGTCCATAGCTCCTCTGGAACACCCACACCGTGAATATGTGCTTTGCCGTGAGCAGAGGCGATGCCGATGGAAATATTTTTCAATGCGCCGCCGAAGCCTCCCATCATGTGGCCCTTAAAGTGAGAAAGAACCAGCATAGAGTCGTAATTCCGCAGGTGCGCTCCGACAAAATTTTCCTGCAGATGCATACCGTTTGTGACAGGCAGTGCCAGCTCGCCGGTTTCATCCATGATGTCACAGGGTGCGATATCCAAAAAACCGTGCTCCTGAATGGCCTTCCAATGCTCCTGTGTGGTGTTCCTCCGGCCTTCGTAAGCGGTATTGCACTCAACGATGGTGCCGTGCAGACGTTCTGTCAGCGGACCGATCAACGCGGGCTGCAAAAAGTTATGTCCGCCCGGCTCTCCGGTAGAGATTTTCACTGCGGTCTTTCCACTCAGCCGGATGCCGAGCGCGTCATAGAGACGATCCATCGCCTGTGGTGTGATCTCCCGTGTAAAATATACCCTTGCTTTCGCCATATAGCTTCCGCTCCTTTCCATGAAAAATGCGTTATAATGAGGCATAATCTTCTGTAGGCAGGAATTCCAGCCACTCATTGGATGCGCCTTCTGCGGGGACCTCCACGGCCAGATGCTGGAACCAGCAGTCCACGGCGGCGCCATGCCAATGCTTGACCTCCGGGGGAATATTGACAACGTCTCCGGCGGCCAGTGCCCGTGCCGGTTTTCCGTCCTCCTGATACCAGCCGCGTCCCCCCGTTACAAGCAGGATCTGTCCGCCCTTGTGGTGGATGTGCCAGGCGTTGATCGTACCGGGGGCAAAAGTCACAACGCCGATGCCGACGCCGGAGGTTGTAAGCATATTCAGATAGCATTCACCCGTAAAATATTGCGCGTAGGCAGTGTTTTCAGCTCCGATGGGAAAAACCGCGCCGCCGCCGAGTTCCCGCTTCATTCGGTTTGCATCCATGAAGATTTCTCCTTTCAATCGCAGACCTCCATTTGAACCGCTGAAAAGAGCATACACCTTGGAGCAGACTCGAAGTCAATAGTTGTTTTGAAATATTTTTGGGATATTGTTGTTAAAACAACGCATTGGAAAAAATATCTGTGGCAAACTGTAAACAAAGAAAAATCGGTTTAGAGGCAAAAGGAGGAGAAAATATTATGGCTTTTATCAAAAATATCGAACACGAAGAGATAGTGCGGCTTGCGGATGAGATATCGGCGAACACAGGGCAGGTCGTCAGTAAAACACTGGCGCAGAACAGCTGCGTCAGCATCACGCTGTTCGCTTTTGCAAAAGGAGAGGAGATCGGAACACACGATTCTGCAGGCGACGCGATGGTCACAGTCATCGAAGGAAAAGGCAGATTCGTGGTAGACGGCCGGGAATACTGCCTGTCCGCAGGGGAAACACTGGTGATGCCTGCCCGAAAGCCGCATTCCGTTCATGCGGAAGATGCGTTCAAAATGCTGCTCACAGTTGTGTTTCCGCGGAACGACAGTGAAACATAAATTATTGTGTTTTGCAGATTCAAAAGTAGCCGCCCCGACGGGTTGCTGCTTTTATGCAATAAGAAAACCGCTTAAACACTATGTTTAAGCGGTTTTCTTGCAGCAATGTTAAAAACAAAAATCCGAACCTATAAGGTTCGGATTTTGATTATGTGGTGGAGATGAGGGGGATCGAACCCCTTACCTCTTGAATGCCATTCAAGCGCTCTCCCAAGTGAGCTACACCCCCACGGCACCAGCGCCTATCAGCGCCGCACTCTTCTCTCGAGTGCTTTATTATATTATCAAATCATTTCTTCGTTGTCAACCCCGAATTTTCAATTTTTTTTGTGAAGAAATAAAACAGCGGGCAGCAGACGGGAAAATATAAAAACAGGGCATGCTATAAGCGGGGCGGTTTGTGCGAAAAACAGAACCCGTGTCCATGACGGTTGACACCGCTCATGAGTTTTGTATAATAATGTAGAACCCAAAAGAAACATGGCGGAGCTTGCCGCTGCGAAACAAAAGAAAAAGGGAAGGTCGGGCATATGAACGGAAAACTACTTGCCGTACTCAGGCAGGACATTGATGCTTTTGAAGAGAAAATATATGAATTTACAAACGGAGAGATTGACCGCAAGGCTTACAAAGGCTTTTCGGGCGGTTTTGGCAGTTATGCGCAGAGGGAGAACGGATACAGCATGCTTCGTCTGCGCCTGCCCGGCGGGCGGCTGACGAAGGAACGGCTTGGGTTTATAGCCGAATGTGCCGAAAAATACAACGTACCGCGTATGAAGCTCACCACATGCCAGACCATCCAGATGCACGACCTCCCGCCGCAGAGTGTGGTGGAGATCATGAAGCGGGCGCTTGATTACGACATTATAACGCGCGGCGGCGGCGGCGACTTCCCGCGCAATGTCATGGTGAGCCCGCTTACGGGTGTGGAGCAGGGAGAGTATTTTGATGTGATGCCCACGGCTCAGGCAGTCAATGATTATCTACTGGCGCAAGTGCGGGAAATCCGGCTGCCGCGTAAGCTCAAGGTAGGGTTCTCCAATGGACCGGCGAATGAAACACATGCGACATTCCGGGATCTGGGCTTTGTAGCCTGCGCGGACGGAACTTTTGATGTCTATTGCGCCGGCGGGCTTGGCGCAAATCCCAAAATGGGTGTACTGGTAGACACAGGCGTTGCGCCCCGGAATGTTCTGTACGACGTATGCGCTATGGTAAAGACTTTCCAGGAGCACGGAAATTACGAGAATCGTGCCCGCGCGCGTACGCGTTATTTGCAGGAAACATTAGGCGAAGATGGCCTGAAAACTGTTTTTCGTGAGAATCTGGCTTTGGCGAAGGAGAAGGATATGGCCCTGGTGCTGCCGGACTCGACGGCACCCAAAACAGGCGGTGCGTCTCTCTCGCATCCGCGCGCCATCCCGCAGAAACAGCCGGGGCTTTACGCTGTGGCATATCATCCCATCGGCGGGATGCTGTCTGGTAAAAAACCTGCCGAGCTTTATGAATCCATGTGCAATGCTCCGGACGCGGAATGGCGGGTTGGCCCGGATGAAACGATGTATTGTATCAATCTGACGGCGGAAGAGGCGCAGGCAGTACTTGCCGTTACGGAAGACGGTGCGCGGGATTTGTTCGAATCTTCTGTGGCATGCGTGGGTGCAGCGACCTGCCAGCAGGGTGTGCGGGATTCACAGTCAACATTGAAGATGCTGGTGGAGGCAATGCGCAGGGAAGGATTTTCCGACGGCATATTGCCGCGCATCCATATCTCCGGCTGCCCTTCCAGCTGCGGTACACACCAAATCGGCACGCTGGGTTTTCGCGGCGGCGTGAAGCTGGTGGATAAAAAGCCGATGCCTGCCTATATGCTGTATGCAGGCGGATGCGATGCGCAGGGGGCGGAACAGTTCGGCCAGGAGCTGGGGATGATGTTGGAACAGGATATCCCGGCTTTTCTTGCGGAGCTGGGGCGTGCGGTGCGCGCGTCCGACGGAACTTTTGCGCAGTGGTATCCGGCGCATGAGGCGGAATTTAAAGAGATTGCTGAGAGATATATTGCCGACTGAATTGAAAACAGTCTGTCCTGCGTCCGTTTTGCGGGCGCGGGACTTTTTAAAATGTTTGGCAGCGCGCAAAAAGGCGGAGCGGGGTAATGCGGCGTCAAAAAGTTTACCGGAAGCATACCGGAAGATTGACAATTTTGAACAGGAAAGACGTTTTGGCTTGAAAGCGGAAAGGATTTCCCCTATAATAAGTGATAACCCCATGGCGGCGTTTGGCAGGCTTCTGTCATACCGCGAGCCCCGCGCGGCGATGTGTAGAGCGGCGTTTCCGTCATGCGGCATACCACAGGGCGGGCAGCCCACGGCTTGGGAGTATTCAGTGAAAAGACAATGGCGCGGCGGAATGGCCGCTTTTTTGACTTTTATCATGCTGATATCAGGATGCAGCGCGGCCCCTGCGGGGAGCGGCGCTGAAAGCCGTACCGTGGCGCCGGCGAACAGCACACATTACGAGCCGCCGGCATTTCGGAACGCCGAGTTTCACCCGGACGCCGCTGTAAGCGGCAGCGGGGCGGAAATAGACCTTTCGGCGGTGTCGCAGGGGTATGTCGCCGTGCGGGCGCAAAGCGACAAACGCCTGAAATGTCAGGTCGTGTATGGAGACGTAAAATACAATTACGATCTGCCCGGAGACGGAACGCCGGTCGTTTATCCGCTGCAAAGCGGCAACGGGCAATACAATGTCCGCGTGATGCAGAATACCACAGAGAACAAGTACATGGAATTGTTTTCCGCACAGGCGGACGTTGTGCTGGACAGTGAATTCGAGCCGTTCCTGCGGCCCAGTCAGCGGGTAGCTTACAGTGTGGACTCCGCATGTGTCTTGCTGGCGTCGGACATAAGCGCACAGGCAGCGGATGCGGCGGCGGTGGTGAGCAGTGTGTACGAATATATCCAAAGCAATGTGGACTATGATTACGACAAAGCCCAAAACATCGTAGACAACAACGTTACCGGATATCTGCCGGACCCGGATGAGACGCTCTCCACAAAGAGGGGCATCTGCTACGATTATGCGGCGCTTGCCGCGGCAATGCTGCGCAGCCAGGGTATCCCGACAAAGCTTATCACAGGATATGTTTCCAGCGGCGGAAGCGAGCTGTACCATGCGTGGAACATGATTTGGCTGGAAGAGAGCGGCTGGATCACCGTGGAGATCAGGGCGCCCAGGCATGAATGGCAGCGCATCGACCTGACGTTTGCGGCTGCCGGCCAGAGCGCGCTTGTGGGCGACGGTAAGGGCTATGCGGATAAAGAGGTCTATTGAGGAGGAAAGGTCATGGCGGCAAAAATACTTCGCTCGCTGGCGGTGAGCGCCTTTTGCGAAGATATGGCGATGATGCTGGCAGCGGGCATTCAGGTAGACGACGCGCTCTCCCTGATGCGCGGAGACAGCGGGGACGGCCCGCTGTACGATGCGGCTTCCGCCGTGCTTGAGCGTGTCCAAATGGGGGAGCCTTTGGCCGAGGCGGTGGAGCAATGCGGATATTTTCCCGCGTATGCGGCGCAGCTTGTCGCGGCGGGCGAGGCGGCGGGACGCACCGAGAGCGTGCTGAAAAGCCTCGCGGTATATTACGAAACACAGGATAAGCTGGAAAAAAGGCTGAAAAGTGCTGTGATCTATCCGGCAGTTTTGCTGTTCTTGATGGCCGGAGTGCTGGCCGTTCTGGTCGCGCGTGTGCTTCCGGTATTCACCGGTGTTTATACGGGGCTGGCGGGAAGCGTAGCGGCTTCTTCTTATGCGTACATCACGGCTGCAAATATCATCGGCTGGGCATCTCTGTGCCTGGTCATCGTGCTGACGGCGCTTTTGCTTACCGGTGCGGCTGCGGCGCGCACGCAGCGTGGGAACGGCCTGTTCCGCACGTTGTTTGAAAAACTGCCCTTTACTTCTGCTGCTGCCCGGCGGCTGGCGGAGGCGCAATTTACTACGGCGCTGGCCACGTTTACGGCCAGCGGGATGGACACCGACACAGCAATGGAACGCGCGTCGGACATGGTGCGGCACCGCGCGCTGCGCGCGCAGCTGGAAAGCTGCCGCCGGCAGATGCTTGAGGGGCGCAGCCTGGCGCAGGCCGTTTACGATAACCGCGTGTTCGAACCGCTGTACGCGCGCATGCTGATGAGCGGAGCACGCAGCGGCAATCTGGACCAGGTGCTGGCGCGCCTTGCGCAGGTGTTCAGTGAGGATGCAAACATGCGGATGGGGCGCATCATCGACAGCGTGGAACCTGTGCTTGCAGGATTTCTCACCGTTTCGGTGGGGATTACTCTTCTGGCCGTGATGCTGCCGTTGATCGGCATTCTCACTTCCATCGGATAAGGGGGCGCGGGGATGTATCAGGAAAAACGGCCGCGGCGCGGCGCAAAACGGCTGGGCGCAGCCATAGCGGCAGTATGTACACTGCTGCTGTTGCTGGGTGTATGGGCTGTTTGGAACGGCGCACAGGCGGCAATGAGGGAACAGGCGGCGCAGAGCCTCCGCACGGCGGTGCTGGATGCGGCGGTGCAGTGCTACGCTCTTGAGGGGGCATACCCGCAGAGCCTTTCCTATCTGGAAGAAAACTATGGCGTGCAGGTCAACCACAGCCGGTTTATCGTCAGCTATGAGGCGTATGCATCGAACCAGCTGCCGGCCGTCGCCGTGCTGGAAAAGCAGACGGCATGACAGTCTTAGGCGCGGGATAAGACAAAATGAAGGGAGGCGGCGGAGTGAAAAAACACGGAGCGTTTTGGATGCATCTGTATCCGCTGCTTCTGTTTGCCATCATCGTGCTGTCGCTGCTGTTCCTTGTGATGACGGGGACCGGGCTTTACAGTGCGGTCGTGGACAGCCAGACGCGGAACAGAGAGGCGCGCGCGGCGCTGTCATATCTTGCCGCGCGGGTGCATGCGGCGGACGCGGCGGGAGCTGTTTCCGTTGGGGAAGGCCCCGAGGGCGCGGCGCTGCTGCTGCGGGAGAACGCAGACGGCGAAACTTACGAAACCCGTATTTATTTATATGAAGGCGCGCTGCGGGAGGAATATGGGACGGCAGATGCTGCGCTGGACCCGCAGGACTCCGAACGCATCGTGGATGCAAAATCCTTTTCCGTCGAGCAGGTTCGACCGGGTCTGCTGGTAGTGTCAACCGAATACGGAAGCGCGGATATCGCGCTGCGCAGCGGAAGGGGGGCTGGCCCGGATGCGTAGATCTCGGGGCGGCGCAGCTTTTTATGTGGAAACGCTGCTTTTGGTACTCTTTCTGCTTGCCAGCCTGACCGTGCTGGTGCAGATACTGGGCGCTGCAAAGCGTACCTCACGGGAGGCCAGGGAGCTCTCCACAGCTGTAAGCATCGCCCAAAATGCGGCGGAGTTGTTTGCGGCAAGCGGCTCACGGGAAGATTTCGCAGCCCTGTTGGGTGCTGAGAAAACGGCGCGCGGCACACTGCGCGCCGCATACGACGTCCAAGGCGGTTGGACAGAGGATGAAACACAGGGGGCTTACGTCCTGGAAGCAGTGCTGGACGAAACGCCGCGGCAGGCGGGTGAGATGCGCACGGCGCATTTTGTTGTAACTGCGGCGGACGGCGATACGGTTTTGTATGAGCTGGATACGCAGAAATACATCGGCGGGTAACGCCGCGGGCAAGGGGGAGACGAGATGGAAAGCAGGCCGGTGCGTCTGGGATGGCTGTCGCTGCTGCTGACGGTGATCATCCTGTGTCTGGCAACGCTCTCTGTGCTGAGCTTTTCCACCGCCCGGGCCGACCTTGCACTCGCGCAGAAGCAGGCGCGTCAGGCCCAAAGCGTTTATGCGCTGGAATGCGCGGGACAACAATGGCTGGCAGAGCTGGACGCAGCGCTGGCGCAGGCCGGGGATACGGCGGAGCTGGATGCTCTGCTGCCGCATGGCACTGCCCGGGAAGGCCCCGGTGTGAGCGCCGTGCTGGAGGGCGCGGACGGGCGTTCGCTTTCTGTTTTTGCGGAGTTGACAGCGGACGGCGGATACAGAGTGATACAATGGCAGCAGAGCGCCGAATGGGCGGGCGAGGCCGAGGCTCCTGCGCTGTTCGGTACACTGCGGGAAGGATAGGAGGAGACGCATGGACGTCAGGGAAACGCTCAGACAGGCCGTTGAAATGGGTGCGTCTGATATTTTTATTATCGCCGGCCTGCCGCTTACCTATAAGGTGGACGGCCGCCAGAGGCGGATGGAAGCGCGGCTGATGCCTGCGGATACCGCCGCGGTCATCTCGGATATTTACACGCTGTGCGGACGCAGCCGCAGCCGAATCGAACGGGAGGATATGGACGACGATTTTTCCTTTTCGATTCCGGATCTCGGACGTTTCCGGGCGAATGTTCTGCATCAGCGCGGCAGCCTTGCGGCGGTCATTCGTGTGATACGTTTTGGCTTGCCGGAGCCGGAAAAGCTGAACATTCCGCCTGAGGTGCTTGCCTCGGCCAGGCTGATGAAAGGACTTGTCCTGGTGACGGGCTCGGCGGGCAGCGGCAAATCCACAACGCTGGCCTGCCTCATCAACGCCATCAACCAGACAAGAGAAGGGCACATCATCACGATGGAAGACCCCATTGAATACATCCATCGGCATGACAGGTGTATCGTGACGCAGCGGGAGATCTCAACCGATTCTCCGAGCTATGTCAGCGCCCTTCGCAGTGCTTTGCGGGAGAGCCCGGACGTCATCCTGCTGGGCGAAATGCGGGACTATGAGACTATCGAGGTGGCCATGACCGCCGCGGAGACGGGGCAGCTGCTGTTCAGCACGCTGCACACCACAGGCGCTGCCAACACGGTGGACCGCATCATCGATGTGTTCCCGGCCGGGCAGCAGGCGCAGGTGCGCATGCAGCTCTCCATGGTGCTTCAGGCGGTCATCAGCCAGCAGCTTGTTCCCACGCTGGACGGCAAGCAGACCCCGGCGTTTGAGATCATGTATACGAACCCGGCCATCAAAAACCTGATCCGTGAGGCAAAGACGCACCAGATCGATTCCGCTATTCAAGCGGGTGCGGCACAGGGTATGTGTACCATGGACGCAAGCCTGCTGCGCCTGGTGACGGAAAAGCGCGTCAGTAAAGAGACAGCCCTCACACACTGCATGCATTATGAGGCGATGGAAAAACGCCTTTCAGCAATGAGCTGAATCCAAATTGATTCGGAGGGGGGAGAGGAAAGTGCCTGAGCAAAGTAAAATGGAAATATCCCTGTTCAGCGGTATGACGATCCTGTGGAACGGTACGCCGATCCTGGAGCACAGCGCGCGGCTCAACAAGCCTTTGGAGCTTTTGGCGCTGCTTTTGCTGCGCGGCGATAAAAAGCTGACGAATGAGCAGCTGATGGACGGCCTGTGGGAGAGCGATGAAATCGAAAACCCGGCCGGCGCGTTGAAAAACGCGGCGTATTCGCTTCGCAAGTTTTTGCAGAAAGCGGATAAGGAAAAACGCTTTATCATCACAGAGAGCGGGCGTTACATTTGGAACCCGGAAATCTCCGTCACCACCGATGTGTGGGAATTCGAGCAGGAGGCGCGTCTTGCGGATCAACCGGGCACGCCGGCGGAGGAGCGTATCCCGCATGCGCGGCGAGCGCTGAAGCTGTATACCGGCGATCTTCTGCCCAGCCTGAGCATGCAGCAGTGGGTCATCCAATACAGCAGTTATCTGCGGCAGACCTATCTGCGTACCGTTAAAAATCTGGCTGCCACGCTCTGCGAACGCGGAGGCAGGGAGGATCTGGAGGAGACGCTGGATATCTGCAACCGTGCGGCGCTGCTGGAGCCGCTGCACGAGGAACTTTACCGCTACATCTTCAATACCATGCGCAGGTTGGATATGAAGCAGGCTGTGCTGAGCTATTATCCGGTGATCTCCAACCTGTTTTACGACGAGCTGGGCGAACGTCTTTCGCCCGAGCTGCGGGACATATATCTCTGGGCTTCCCAGGGAGCGAACCAGATGAAGGAAAATCTGCGCCAGATCCAGCAGGATTTGGGCGAGATTACGCGGGACGCCCGACCCATCCACGGCGCATACTACTGCGAGTATGAGATGTTCAAATCCGTGTACCAGATGGTCGCACGAAGCGCGGCACGTTCCAACAGTCATGTGCTGCTCATCCTTGTGACGTTTGAAGGAAAAAACGGCCAGACCGTGGCAAAACAGGAGATCGTGGACGCGATGGCGCGCGGCAAGGAAGTCATTCGGGAGTCTCTGCGCAAGGGCGATGTATTCAGCCGTTACAGCCGCAACCAGTACATCCTTATGTTGACGGTCACTTCGCCTGCCGACAGCGTTGTGGTGGAGAACCGTATCAAGGATGCTTTTAAGGAAGTGCGTCTGAGCGCGAAAATCGAGCTGCGTATGAAAGCGCAGGAGCTGGACCCGATCGTTTAGCGTATGCAACCGCTTCTTCCGGAAAACGGCGCTTGCGTTTTATGTGCGACGGGTGTAGAATCAAAACAGCCCCAGGAAAATAAAGGACGGAGGAACGATCACGATGCGTACACTCAACAGTGTTTCTGAATTCCAGACAGAGGCGGCCAACGCCGTTTTTACAAAGCAGCAGGCGATTTCCGCTACGTTGCAGCTCCTCACAAAAGAATGGAACGATCCCGGCAATACGCCTGAGGAAAAATCGGTTCTGGAAAATGCGATCCAGCGCGCCGAATTCCGCTACATCGATGCGACGAAGTCGGAGACGGACCGTATGCTGGACGCTATTGGCGTGGCGCGCTTTACTACGCAGGATATCGTAAACGCCATTCAGGCGATCGTATTCGATGCGGAGTGAGCCCCAACCTGAGAAACATTATCCCTGCTGAACAGAGCCCCGCCGGAAGGCGGGGCTTTTTGCATGCCCGGAAACGAGGAAAATCTCGCCGCATACTGGTTTGGCGTTTAGCCGGGGCATATAGCGCGCACACTATTTTTGTGTGGAAAAGGAGGGGATATGTTGGAAAAAAGGCTCATTGCAATGGCGGGCGCGTGTCTGCTTGCGTTCGCCGTAGTGGTTTGTGCTCTTGCAGCCGTGTCTACAAATCCGGCATATGCGGCTGCCGCCGTACAGCAGAGCAGTACCAGCGTCGTGCTGAGTGAAGGGCGCGGCAATATTTACGACTGCGGTTTTTTGCCGCTTACAGGGACGGTCTCGGAGCGCTATGCGTTGATTGAGCCGGGGAGGACGAGCTATCATACTTTGTTTGAGGCCATCCCGGCGGAACTACGCACGCAGTTTTATGCAAGCATCCAGCGGGGCTCTCCGTTCCTGATGCCTGTCACAGGGGCGGCCGCAGCGCGTGCGCAGTATACGTTTGAAAAGCCTGTGCGGTACCAGCCTATGCCCATCGCCCAGCACCTCATTGGATATCTCGGAGCGTCCGGCCACGGTGTTTCAGGTGTGGAATATGCTTTTGATGATCTTTTAACAGGAGGCTCCACTTTGACGGAGGTGCGCTGCGCAATGAATGCGCGCGGGGGATTTATAGAATCAGATGCGCCGTACCTGGTGGAATCTCCCGGCACGGGGGCGGGTGTGATGCTCACGCTGGATTCAAGCATCCAGCGCGCCTGCGAAGCCGTAGGCATTGAAATGGTGGATAAGGGATGCATCGTTGTACTGGACGCGCCCACCGGGCGCGTGCGCGCCAGCGTGAGCCTGCCGCTGTACGACCCGGAAAATGTGGCCGCAAGCATCGCGCGCCAGGATACTTCACTGGTCAACCGCGCCCTCAGTGCATATAATGTGGGTTCGGTGTTCAAGCCGCTGCTGGCCGCGGCGGCGCTGGAGCAGGGAATCAGCGCGCAGGAGACGTATGAATGCACGGGATCCATCGAGGTGGGCGGCCATGTTTACCGCTGCGCCTATGGGCGGGGCCACGGGACGGTAGACATGAAAACCGCGCTGGAGCAAAGCTGTAACTGCTACTTTGTGCAACTTGGGCTGCGCCTGGGCGCGCAGACGGTGTACGACATTACAAAAAGTGCGGGATTTGGGCAAAGCCAGCAGGTTGCGGGCGGTCTGCGGGCAGCCTCCGGGAACCTGCCGGACGCGGCGCAGCTGGAAGATCTGGGCCAGCTCGCATCTATCAGCTTCGGCCAAGGAGCGCTGACCGCCACGCCCGTACAGGTTGCCGCGATGATGAACCTGTTTGCAAACGGAGGGCGGTATGTGGAACCTGTGTTTGTGGAGGGAATTGTGGATGAATACACGCAGTCGGTAACGGAAAGCCTGTACCGCCCCGTCCAGCGGCAGGTGATGGACAAAGATGTGGCGGAGGTGATTCGGCAGATGCTTGTGGGCGTTGTTGAGGAAGGGCTGGGGCGAAAAGCCGCGCCCCGGGCCGGCGGTGCGGGGGGCAAGACGGGGACAGCGCAGACGGGCCGCTATCAGGAGGACGGAGAAGAAATTATGGACGCGTGGTTCGTGGGTTTTTACCCTGCGGAAGAACCTCGATATACCATCGCCGTTCTGCTGGACAGCGGCACACACGACAGCGACGACGCTGCGCAGGTGTTCGCCAAAGTAACGGATGCCCTGAGCTTTTTTCTTGCGCAGGAGTAAGCCGTCCGGGGCTTGACATTGCCCGGATTTGATTTATAATAATATGGTAAACGTGTAAAAACAGGTATTACGGCAGAGACTGGGCCAATGGGGTTCCGCACGGCTTACAGAAAGGGAACGCAGGGCTGAGACGTTCCCGCTTCGGACCCCACCGCCACCCGGATAGCCTCCCGTGATGAGCGGGACGTAGCTGCGGCGTTAACGCGGGGAAAGCGGCGTGCCTTTTGGTACGCAATTTGGGTGGTACCACGGATGCTGACAGGCCTTCGTCCCTGACACAGGGGCGAGGGCTATATTTTTTTACACGGCAGAACAAAAATGACATTTATTTTGTGAGGAGAATGAACCCGATGGAATGGACCGGCCTGAACGAGCTGCGCGAAAAATACCTTTCTTTCTTTGAAAGCAAAGGACACCTTCGTTTGGACAGCTTTCCCCTGGTGCCCAACAACGATAACAGCCTTTTGTTGATCAACTCCGGCATGGCGCCGATGAAAAAATGGTTCCTCGGCCAGGAGGAGCCGCCGCGCCACCGTGTCACCACCTGCCAGAAATGCATCCGCACGCCGGACATTGAGCGCGTGGGCATCACGGCGCGTCACGGCACGTTCTTTGAAATGCTGGGCAACTTCAGCTTTCAGGATTATTTCAAGCGCGAGGCTACCGCATGGGCGTGGGAATTCCTGACGAAGGTGCTGGAGATTCCCGCCGAGCTTCTGTACGTCTCGGTGTATGAGGACGACGACGAGGCCTACGATATTTGGACAAAGGAAGTGGGGATCGACCCGTCCCACATGGTGCGCTTCGGCAAGGAGGACAATTTCTGGGAGCACGGCTCCGGCCCCTGCGGCCCCTGCAGCGAGATCTATTTTGACCGCGGCCCCGAGCACGGCTGCGGCAAGCCGGATTGCAAGGTGGGATGTGACTGCGACCGTTATATGGAGGTCTGGAATCTGGTGTTCAGCCAGTTTGATTCAGACGGCAAGGGCACATATACGCGCCTGGAGCGCCCCAACATTGATACGGGCATGGGCCTGGAGCGCCTGGCCTGCGTGATGCAGGGCGTGGGAAACCTGTTCGAGGTGGATACCGTTCACAATATCCTGAACCATGTGGAGCGCATTACGGGTAAGACCTACGGCCGCGACCATGCGACGGACGTTTCCATCCGTGTCATCACCGATCACATCCGTTCCACCGTGTTTATGGTGAGCGACGGTATCCTGCCCTCCAACGAGGGCCGTGGCTACGTACTGCGCCGCTTGCTGCGCCGGGCCGCACGCCATGGCCGTATGCTGGGGGTTACGCGCCCGTTCCTGGCCGAGCTGTGCGATACCGTCATCCGCGAGAACGGCGGAGCCTACCCCGAGCTGGTGGAGCATGCTGATTATATCAAAAAGACCATATCCGCAGAGGAGGAGCGCTTCTCCCGCACCATCGACCAGGGCCTGAATATCCTGTCGAATCTCATCGACAACATCGAAAAGGCTGCTGCCGAGGGCAAGCGCCGCGTGCTGGCGGGCATTGACGCGTTCAAGCTGAACGATACGTTCGGCTTTCCGCTGGATCTTACCAAGGAGATCGCTGCTGAGAACGGCATTGAGGTGGATGAGGACAGCTTCCGTACCGAGATGCAAAAGCAGCGGGAAAAGGCACGCAAGGACCGTCTGAGCCGTGACATTTCCGGTTGGACGGCGGATCTGTTCGGCGCGCTGGACGCTTCGGCCACAGAATTTCTGGGTTACGGCACGCTGGAGGCTGAGGCCAAAATCGTGGCGCTGTCCGACGGCGATGAGCTGACGGATGCCGTGTCCACGGACGACGGTGCGAAGGAGGGCGTTCTGGTGGTGCTGGACCGCACGCCTTTCTATGCCGAGAGCGGCGGTCAGGTAGCCGATACCGGCGTGATTGCAACGGCGGGCGGCGCGCATCTGGCGGTGACGGCCTGTAAAAAGACGCCGAAGGGTTATTATGTGCATACCTGTACGCTGCTGGACGGCGTGGTGCAGGCAGGCGATAAGGTCATCGCTTCTGTGGAGCGCGACCGCCGCCATGCAATCATGCGCAACCATACAGGTGCGCATCTGCTGCAAAAAGCTCTGCGAGAAGTGCTGGGCGCTCATGTGCATCAGGCCGGCTCGTATGAGGACGACGAGCGTGTGCGCTTCGATTTCACGCACTTCAACGCTGTAACGCCCCAGGAGCTGGCTGAGGTGGAGCGGATCGTCAACGCCAAAATCTTCGAGGCGCTGCCCGTACACACCAAGGTGATGCCCCTCAAGGAGGCCAAGGAGCTGGGCGCTATGGCGCTGTTCGGAGAAAAATACGGCGATATCGTGCGCGTTGTGGATGTGGAGGGCTTTTCTACGGAATTCTGCGGCGGTACGCACGTTTCCAATACGGCCGAACTGGGCTGCTTCAAGATTTTGTCCGAATCCAGCGTGGCGGCGGGTATCCGGCGCATCGAAGGCACAACAGGCTACGGCGTGCTGCGCCTGCTGGATGAAAAATCCGATATGCTCAACCAGACGGCGGGCGCGCTGAAGGTAAGCAATATCCACGACCTGCCCGCCCGCGCGGCTGCGCTCACCGCAGAACTGAGATCCGTGCAGAAGGAACTGGACGACCTTAAGCAGAGGCAGACGGCCATGAAGGCCAGCGGTTTGTTTGAGGATGCCAAGGACGTGGACGGCATAAAGATCTTCACGATGTATCTGACGGGGACTGCGACAGATGCGCTGCGCAAGCTGTGCGACAATGCACGGGACAAAGCGCCCGCGTCTGTTACTGCGGTGATCGGCGAAGCCGAGGGCAAGACAACGTTGGCTGTGGCTGTCGGCAAGGAGGCGCAGGCGCGCGGCCTTGCGGCGGGCAAGCTGGTGAAGGAAATCGCGGCTGTGGCCGGCGGCAACGGAGGCGGCAAGCCCGATTTCGCGATGGCGGGCATCAAGGACACCTCCCGCATCGACGACGCGCTGAACGCGGTGCCGGGCATCGTCAAGGCTGCCCTGGTCTGAACGGGCCGTTCGTTAAAAGAAAAAAGACGCGCGCCCCATTCTGGGGCGCGGCGTTCTTTGGGAAAACAGAACACAGAAGGAGGGAGCGTTCATGCAGGACTGCTTATTTTGCAAGATGGCGGCGGGGGATATCCCTGTCAGCAAGGTGTATGAAGATGACACCGTGCTTGCGTTTCATGATATCGATCCGCAGGCACCGGTGCATTTTCTCGTGATCCCCAAAACACACATCGCTTCGCCTGGCGGCATTACGCCGGAGAACAGCGCTGTGGTAGCGCATATCTTTGAGGTGATTGCCCGGCTGGCCGAAGACCTGGAGCTTGGAAACGGATACCGCGTTGTGACGAACTGTGGCAGGGACGGCGGACAGAGCGTGCCGCATCTGCATTTTCATGTGTTGGCAAAGCGCAGCCTGGCATGGCCGCCGGGTTGAGTGACGCGCGCCGATCATAAAAAAGGAGAATGAATTATGCGTAAAACTTATACGCTGAATGTTGCCGGCGTTACGCGGGAGCTGCCGCTGTGCCCGGTGAATGAAAAGCTGGACATTGCCGCGTTTGTGATGTTCAGTGATGTGGAGCTTACTGTGGCCTGCGCCGAAGCGCTGCTGAAAAAAGTGCCGGAGTTTGATATTATCGTTACGGCCGAAGCGAAAGGTATCCCGCTGGCCTACGAGATGAGCCGCCAGAGCGGCAAACGTTATATCCCGGCCCGGAAAGGCCCAAAACTTTACATGGAGGAGCCTGTTGTGGTGGAGGATGTTTCCATTACGACCGAGGCCGTGCAGAAGCTCGTCATCGACCGTAAGGATCTGGATTCCATGGATGGAAAACGCATCCTCATCGTGGATGATGTGATCAGCACCGGCGGCAGCCTGCATGCACTGGAAACGCTTGTAAACAAGAGCAAGGGCACGGTTGTGGCGCGCGCGGCTGTGCTGGCGGAAGGCGACGCGGCAGACCGTAAGGATATCATTTATCTGGAGCCGCTGCCCCTGTTTTTCAAATAGTCCCGTATGAAAAGGCCGCTTGCCTGCGCCGGGTTTCTATATCTTGTAATACAACTGCTTGCAGCCTTTCTGCCGCCAGCGGCTTTTGGGCCGCTGGCGGCCGTTTTTCTTGCGGCCGTTTTTCCGGCCTGGAAATTGGGCGGACGGTTCCGCACTCACGCCGTGCTGGCATGCACCGTTACGGGCGCGGCGCTGCTGCTGCGCATGGCGGCGTTTACATGGATGATGGCTCCCATTCAGGCGCGCGCCGGAACACAGGCGGAGATCCACGCAGCGGTTGTGGAAACGTCGCCGGGCTTTCTTGAGGATACCGTTCGGGCCGGTGTTCTTGTGGACGAAGTGAACGGCATGGCTGTGCGCCCTTTTCGGGTGTATTTTCTTTCTCTGCCGCAGGCTTTGCCGGGCGAATGCTTTTCTGCGCGCGTGGAGTTCGCGGAACTGGAAGAAAACGAATATACATACGGCAATTACGCAGACGGCATTTTTCTGGCGGGAGAATATCTGGACGGCTTTTTGCCACAGGGGGAGAGCGGTGCGCTTTGGGCTCGGGCGAAACGGGTGCAGGCGGCGTTGAGCATGGCGCTGCGCAAAGTTCTGGCACAGCCTTATGCGGGAGCAGCCGCGGCAATGACGGCAGGCGACCGTGCGCTTTTGACGGATGAGGTGAAGGACGCGTTCCGGGGCGCAGGGCTGTCCCATGTGCTGGTGGTGTCCGGTCTGCATCTGTCCGCAGTGGGCGGGCTCGTTTATGCGGCGGTGCGGCGTATGGGGCGGCGCAGGCTGGCCTGCGCCTGCGCCATGTTTTCCTCTCTGGCTTTTATGTGCCTCACGGGTTTTACACCCTCTGTTGTGCGCGCGGGTACGGCAATGCTGCTGCTCTACGGGGGCGCTCTGTTTAACAGGAAAAGCGACGCGCTCACTTCGCTGGGCCTGGCGGCACTGCTTTTGTGCCTGCAGAACCCATATGCTGCCGTGGATGTAAGCCTGCTCCTTTCGTTCTCGGCCACGTTGGGGGTGCTTTGGGTGACGGCGGCGCACAGGCGCTGGCGCGCCGGCAGCGCGGCGCAGGGAAAAAACGCAGCACGGCTGGGCTGGAAGCTGCTGTGGACTGCCGCGGTGCCGGCCGCGACGTCTCTGACCACGCTTCCCGTGCTCATTGCCATCGGCGGAGGAGTTTCTTTGCTTTCCGTTGTAAGCAATCTGCTTGCAGTGCCTGTTATGCCGGCTGTCGTGGGCCTCGGCTTTGCAGCGGCGCTGTGTTCGGGCGTGCCCTGGCTCGGTTTTCTGGCAAAGCTGACGGGTCTGGGCTGCGCGCTGCTTTTGCGCTGGATGCTGGCCGTGGCGGAATGGACGGCGTCCGTGCCGTATGCGTTTCTGCATGTGAGCGGGGCCTTTGCCATGTGCGCGGCTCTTTTGCTTTGTGCGCTTGGCTGGGCAGCCTGGCGTCTGCATGTCCCTGTACGGCGGGCGGTGCCCGCTTGTCTGGCGTTTGTAATGCTGTCAGGCTTGGCATACGCGGCGGCGGATAGCGGCGTTGTGCGCATGGAGCTTGCAGGCAGTGCGGCCAATCCGCCTCTGGTGGTAATGCAGGGGCTTAAAACTGCGGTCCTGTTCCGTGGCCCGGAAGCAAATGCGGACGATGTGCGGGAGGTGTTGGAACAATACAACCGTACGCAGGTGGATCTGCTGGTGGATCTGCGCATGGAGGGTGATACGGCTGCACTGGCACAAAAACTGCATGCGCAGGATGCTTTGAGTGCACAGAACAGCATCATAAACAGTACCATTCTCGCACCGTTCCATGATATAATCATTTATGTAAAGCATCAGGCGAAGGGGAATTTTGCCTGTGTTGAGGTGTGCGGATACCGCGTGGGGATCGCCAGCGGCAGTGTGGAGTTTTCTTCTTATCCGCCTTTTGACATTTATGTTGCGGGCACAGGACGGCCGGATGGGCTGGCGTGCACGCATCTGATCCTGCCCCGGACAGGGTATCGATGGCTTGAGGATGCGCCCCGGGCACAGTTCCACGGCCCTGCGGATATCTGTCTGCGCGCGGGAGCGTCTGTAACGATCAAAGAGGGGAACAAATGGTTTTAAACGAGCAGAATCTTAAAAAAGCGCTGGAACAGCCGCTGCGGCACGGCGTTTATTATTACTATTCCACTGAGGAATATCTTGTGCGGAGCTACGCCGCAAAAACGCTGGCCCTGCTGGCAAAGCAGGAGGACGATGCGGAGGTAACGCGTGTTGAAGGCCCTGCTCCGTCTATTGAGGAAGCCGTGGCTGCTGCGGGCACCATATCATTTTTCGGTACAAAACGCATCGTTGAACTGCCGATGCTGGAGCCGTCCGCGATGAACGAGGCGGATGTGGGGGCGCTTTGCGACTTGATGCAAAGTCTGGAAAACGCAGTGCTTGTGATGAGCACAGTGTTTAAAGACGACAAGGCGAAGTTCTCCAAAAAGGCCAAACAGCTGATCGGCGCAGCGGAGAAGGCCGGGCTGACGGCAGAACTTGTAAAGCCCGGGCCTCAGGACGCAAAGCGGTTTGCCGTGGAAAAAGCCCGGGAGCTGGGAGCGGTTTTGTCCCCGGGCGCTGCGTCTGAGCTGGTGGAACGCTGTGGGACAGACCTGTTTGCGTTGGAGAGCGAGCTGAGCAAGCTGGCGGCTGTGGCTGATTATGGAGAGATCACGCCTGAATTGATCGCACAAATGGGCACCCAGAGCATCGAAGCGGATGTGTTTGAAATGGTGCGTCTTGTCACGGCGCGCAATAAAACACGGGCGATGGCCAAGCTGTCTCAGCTGTTGGAACTGCAAAATGAGCCCATTGCCATTGCGGCGGCGCTGTCCGGCTCGTTTGTAGATATGTATCGTGTGAAGTGCGGCGCAGCGGCACATCGTAATTACGCGGCCGTGCACAAGGATTTTTCATATCGGGGAAGCGATTACCGCCTGCGCAAATCCGGTGAGACGGCGTCCCATTATTCCCGCGCCCAGCTGGAGCACATCCTCAGTGTGCTGCTGGGGCTGGATGCCGCGTTGAAATCATCTGCCGCAGACGGAACGGTGCTGCTGCAGACGGCTCTTTGCGAAGTGATGCAGATCGGAGAACGGAGATGAAGAAGCTGCGCGTGGAAGAAGTGATCGTCGTAGAAGGCAAGTACGACGCGGCGAAGCTGGCGGATTTGGTGGATGGGCTCATTCTTACGACGAATGGATTTTCGGTCTTTAAAAATGCGGAGACAAAGCGTCTGCTTGTAGAACTGGGCAAAAAGCGGGGCATTATCGTTTTGACGGATTCCGATGACGCCGGGTTCCGCATCCGCAATTATATCAATAAGCTGGCGCAGGGCATATGTGTGAAAAATGCATATGTTCCGGCCATCGCAGGGAAAGAGCGGCGTAAAGCTCAGCCTTCGAAAGAAGGCGTGCTGGGCGTGGAGGGTGTGCCGTCCGAAGCGATACTGCGCGCACTGCAGACCGCGGGTGCGCGGGAAAAGGCGAAGCGCGCAGGGCGCGCCATCACCTATACCGACCTGTACGAGCTGGGTCTTTCCGGCACAGAGGGAAGCGCGGGCGTGCGGCGCGCCTGGCTGCAAAGCCTTGGCCTGCCGCCGCGCCTTTCCAAAAAAGCGCTGTGCGAGGTGCTCAACAGCCTGTACACTTATGAGGAATTCGTACAGACCGTGCCGGGAAACAGTGCTTCGTTGATATAAGCTGTGCAAAAAGCCGCCCTGTCCGCAAGTTGCTTCTGTGCGTTGCGGACGGAGCGGCTTTTGTTTTTTTTAAAACATGGGGCGTGAACAGCGGAGATGGCGATACGGAACGCTTTATTTAAGCGTTCCGTCCAGGACCTGCGCATAATACCAGGGCTGGGAAGCATACAGCGTTTTGCCGGAGAGCGCCGCGCACGATCCGTCCGGCAACGCGGGAAAGTGAAGGCTGTACGCGCACAGAGCCTGATATTTGAGCTTCAGTTCCCGGTTGGCCGCGTTGTTCCCGTATTTGCCGTCTCCAAGGATAGGGCAGCCGATGGAGGACAAATGCGCGCGTATCTGATGTGTGCGCCCCGTGACGAGTTCAACCTCCAACAAAGCCAGCCGTCCGCTGACAGCCAGCGTTTTATATTTTGTCACAATATCTTTTGCTCCGGGCGCGGGTGTGTCCAGAATACGCACACGCGCCTGTCGGGCGTCCTTTTGCAGATAGCCGCGCAGTGTTGCTGCCACAGGCGAGGGGTGTCCATAGGTGACGCAAAGGTATTTTTTTTCGATCATACGCTCTTTTACAAGGTGCAGCAGAAGCGCTTCAGCCTGCTGCGTCTTGGCAATGAGCACAAGACCGGACGTGCCGGTATCGAGCCGATGGCAGAGGCGCGGAGTCCAGCCGCGTTCCGGCGCATATTCGCCTTTGTGATACAGGTACAGGAGAGCGCGGTTGATGAGGGTGTCGGCAGTGCGTCCGCCTTCATCCGTTACAGGAAGTCCGGCGGGCTTGTCGGCAACCAGAACGTCGCTGTCTTCATAAACGGCGCACAGCTCCGGCCTTGCGGAAAGAAATAACGGGCCGTCCGGCTTATCCAGAAGCAGATCCGGCAAAAAAACACGCACAGTGCTGCCGCGTGGCAGGCGTGCAGAGAGCGGAAGCTTTTTTCCATCCACCTTGATTTTGTTTTCACGCAGATACTTGTGCAGCCTGCCGGGGGAAAGCTGAGGATACTGCGCAAGCAGCGCGGAGTCCAAACGGGGCATGGAAGCATCGGTGATGACAAATTCGCGCATATTGGGTTTTCCCTTCTGACGGCGAAAGGCATGCCGCACGGGCATGCCTTTCGCTTTGCTTTATGGTGCTGCTGACGGGAATCGAACCCGTATGGTGTTGCCACCGAGGGATTTTAAGTCCCTTGCGTCTGCCAATTTCGCCACAGCAGCAAACAGGCGGCTGGTTCGGCCGCTTTCTTATCATACAATAAATTCCGCCCGCATGTCAACGGCCATATAAAAAGCGTGGGCATATTCGTAAGAAAAAACTTTACATCGGCAAAGCGCTCACTTATAATATTTTTATGCCGCGCGCGTCCGTGCGGCTTCGGCGGCTTTTGGGCCTTTTCAACCGGCATATCCGGCATGTTTGAAGGCAGAATGCCCGCCTTGCAGTAAAGAGGGGATCGTATATGTTTATTCATGAAATGTTTCAGCAAAAGCCCTGTGTTTTTTCCGTTGAGGTGTTTCCGCCCAAAAAGGCAGGGGCCGCGGAGGAAACGCTTTATCCGGTGCTGCGGGAGCTGTGTACGCTTGGGCCGGATTACATCAGCGTTACTTATGGCGCGGGCGGAGGCACGGCCGGACAGTCGACTGCAAAGATTGCGTCGTATATCAAAAACGGGCTTCATGTGGAGGCTCTGGCGCATCTGACATGTGTAAACTCCACGCGTGTGCAGGTGGAGGAAACACTTACCCGGCTGCGCGAGGACAACGTGGAAAACGTTCTTGCCCTGCGCGGGGATATCAACCCGGATCTGCCGCGCCGGATGGATTTCCTGCATGCGAGCGACCTTGCAAAAGCCATTGCGCAGACCGGCGGCTTCGGCGTGGCAGGTGCGTGCTATCCTGAGGGGCACGTGGAAAGTCCGTCGCTGAAAGCGGATGTAGAGAGCCTGCGCTACAAGGCGGAAGCGGGCGTTTCCCATCTTATCACACAGTTGTTCTTTGACAATGTCAGCTATTACCGCTTTTTGAATATGGCGCGCAAGGCGGGAATTTCTCTGCCCGTGCAGGCTGGTATTATGCCCATCGTGAGCAAAAGGCAGATCGAGCGCACCGTGGCGCTCAGCTCCGCCAGCCTGCCGCCGCAGTTTACTAAAATGATCAGCCGGTATGACCACGACGAACAGGCCCTGTTCGACGCAGGCATTGAATACGCGGTCACACAGATCCGCGACCTGATCACAGGCGGGGCGGATGGAATCCATTTATATGCAATGAATAACGCACGGGTGGCGCGTCTTGTATATGAGGGAATCCGCGATCTGCTGCCGGAAAGGACATGAGGATGGAGCTTGCACTGCCCGAGCGGTTTGATACCCGGCAGGCGCTGCGGTATTTGGGCATCAGCGCAGAAGAGCCGGACAGCGCGACGCGGGCTCTGCTGCGGCGTGCGGAGAGGACGCTGCGCGCCGCAGCCGGGCCGCGCGCAGTGGCGGTGCGCGCAGCGCGGGATGATATTTCTCCTTATTTGCAGGGAAACGATATCCTGCGGCATCTGGAAGGGTGCGGGAGCTGTGTGCTCCTGGCATGTACACTGGGCGCCGGAGTAGATGCGGCCCTGCGTGCTGCGGGCGCGTCCGATATGGCGTATGCTGTGGTGTTGGACGCGCTGGCTTCTGTGGCGGTGGAGCAGACGGCCGATGCCGCTGAACAGACGCTGCGCAATGAGGAACGGGAGGAAGGGCAGTTTTTGACGGGGCGTTTTTCTCCTGGATACGGCGATTATCCCATCGCCGTGCAGAACGATCTGCTGCGTTTGCTGGATGCACCGCGAAAAATTGGCCTGTGCGCCACTCCGACGCATCTTCTGACGCCGCGCAAGAGCGTTACGGCTGTTTTGGGCGTGGCCGGTCATCCGGTGACGGGCCGTCGTGCGGGCTGCGCAAACTGTGCGCTGCGTGAACGTTGCGCTTACCGTAAGGAGGGGAAGACCTGTGAATAAAATATTTGACGGGAAACGCTATTGGCTGTTGGACGGCGCGATGGGGACGATGCTCCAGAAAAGCGGCCTCAAGCTGGGGGAAAGGCCGGATCTGCTTTCCATCACACATCCTGATGTAGTAGAGCGCATCAATCGGGCATATGTGGAGGCCGGCAGTGATTTGATTTGCGCCAATACGTTTGGGTCCAACGCGAAAAAGCTGGCCGGCTGCGGCTATACGGTGGAAGAAGTGGTCGCCGCAGGCATTGGGACGGCAAAACGTGCTGCGGCCGGAACCGCGGCGCGTGTGATGCTGGACGTTGGCCCCATAGGCGAACTTCTGGAGCCCGCAGGCGTGCTGAAATTTGAAGAAGCGTACGAGATTTACAAGGAAGTTGTCCTGGCGGGCTGGCGTGCCGGAGCGGATCTGGTGAAATTCGCCACAATGACAGACTTGTATGAGATAAAAGCAGCGGTTTTGGCGGCAAAAGAAAACACACCTCTTCCGGTGCTTGTTTCCATGACGTTTGAGGAAAACGGCCGCGCGTTCACAGGCTGCACCGTGGAGTCTTTCGCGATCACCGCGGAGGGGCTCAGGGTGGACGGCGTGGGCATCAACTGCTCATTGGGTCCGGCGGAGATCTATCCAATGGCGCAGCGGCTGTGCGCCGCAACCAGCCTGCCGGTGTTCATCAAACCCAATGCGGGCCTGCCGGACCCGGCCACCGGAAGGTACAGCATCGGCCCGAAGGAATTTTGTGATGAACTGGAGCGCTTCAAGGCGCTGGGAATTTCGGCGGTAGGAGGGTGCTGCGGTACTACGCCCGAATATCTGGCGCTGCTTGCCAAGGCTTTTAAGCAGGACACGCCTGTGCACCGGGAGCCTGTGCGGCGCAGTGCCGTGTGCACTCCGATACGCACTGTGGAAATCGACACTGTACGTGTGATAGGCGAACGGATCAATCCCACGGGAAAAAAGCGTTTTAAAGAGGCGCTTCGGGACGGAGATATGGATTATATCCTTTCCCAAGCGGTGGAACAGGCGGGCGCGGGCGCGGATATCCTGGACGTAAATGTGGGCCTGCCGGAAATTGATGAACAGGAAATAATGATCCGTGCTGTAAAGGCTGTGCAGAGCGTGTGCGATCTGCCGCTGCAGCTCGATTCCACCCGTGCGGATGTTCTGGAAGCGGGGCTTCGGGTATACAACGGCAAGCCTATCGTCAACTCGGTAAACGGGGAACAGGCGGTGCTGGACCGTCTCCTTCCCATCTGCAAAAAATACGGAGCTGCGGTCGTAGGCCTGACGCTGGATGAAAACGGTATCCCGGCGCTGGCGGAGCAGCGGTTTGCACTGGCGCAAAAAATCGTGGCCGCGGCCGAAGCCGCAGGCATCCCGCGGGAAGACGTATATATCGACTGCCTTACTCTTACGGCCAGCGCCCAGCAGGAAGCGGTGCGGGAGACTCTGAAAGCCGTACGCATGGTGAAAGAGCGTTTGGGCGTTAAAACGGTACTGGGCGTTTCCAACATTTCTTTTGGGCTGCCCTGCCGGGAACAGGTGAACACCAGCTTCCTCACACTGGCAATGGCACATGGCCTGGATCTGCCGATCATCAATCCCAACGCAGAGGCAATGATGGCGGCGGTGGCCAGCTTCAAGGTGCTGTACAATATCGACAGGGACTCCAGGGAGTATCTGGCCCGTTACGCCGGACAGGCAGCGGTGCAGCCTGCGGCACAACAGACTGTTACTCTGTACGACGCGGTGCTTCAGGGACTGAAAGCGGCTGCGGCGCAGGCGGCACGCACCGCATTACAGGCGAAAAGCCCGGAGGAGCTTGTCAATGAGGTGCTCATTCCGGCGCTGGACACGGTGGGCGCCGGTTTTGAAAAGGGCGTATTGTTCCTGCCGCAGCTTCTGCAGTCCGCAGGCGCGGCGCAGGCGGCGTTTGAAGTCGTAAAGGATGCGATCGCGGCGTCGGGAAAAAAGAGCGGCGGCAAAGGGAAAATTATTGTGGCGACCGTAAAAGGCGACATTCATGATATTGGAAAGAATATCGTTAAAACGCTTTTGGAAAATTACGGCTATGACGTGCTGGACCTGGGGCGCGACGTGCCTGCGGAAACCGTGGTAAAAGCAGCGCAGGAGCATGGCGTACGGTTGGTGGGCCTCAGTGCGCTGATGACTACCACGCTGGGCAGTATGGAAGAAACCATTTGTGCGCTGCACAGGGCCGGGCTTTCCTGCCGGGTGATGGTGGGCGGCGCGGTGCTTACACCGGAATATGCAATGCACATCGGCGCAGATTACTATGCAAAAGACGCGAAACAGTCTGTGGATATCGCCCGGGAGGTTTTGGGGTGATGCAGTGTGAATAGAGGTCTGCGGCAGCTTACGGAGCGGGTATTTTATTTGCCGCATGAAGAACCGGCGGATCGTCCTGTGCTGGGGTATATCCGGGGAGAGCGGTACTCCCTTGCCGTGGATGCGGGAAATTCCCGCCGTCATGTGGAAAAATTTTATGCGGCGCTGGATGCCGCGGAGCTTCGGCGGCCGGATTTTACGGTGCTGACCCACTGGCATTGGGACCATACGTTTGGCCTTCATGCGGTGGACGGCGCGGCCATCGCGTGCGAGGCCACGAACGAAATGCTATGCAGGGCTTCACGCTGGAAGTGGAGCGAAGAAGCCATGCGGGAACGCCTGCGGACGGGTGAAGAAATTGAATTCTGTGACAAGCATATCCGTGCCGAATATCCCGACAGGAAAGAAATCAGCGTCGTACCGGCCGGCCTTGTGTTTCATGGACGCCTGTCCATTGATTTGGGCGGTGTACACTGTGTGCTGCTGCAAACCGAAGCGCCCCATGAAAGAGATTGCGTTCTGGTGCATGTGCCGGAACAGGGGATTTTATTTGCCGGGGATGCGGACTGCGGGGATTTTTACAGCCTTGACGGCGGTTATGATAAAGCACGGCTGAAGCGTTACCTTGCGTCGGTGGAAGCAATGGAGTTCAAGCTGTATGTGCCGGGCCACGGCGCGCCGGAGCGGAAAGCGGAGACGCTTGCCGCTCTGCGCGCGGAATTGGAAAGTTTGGAAGGCTGATACGCACCCATCGAAAAATAAGCGCGGCGTCTCATTCGAGACGCCGCGCTTTTATATAGGCAGCGGCAAAGAAACCGGCGGCACAGATAAAACACACTTTATGCCTCGTACTGCAGACGTTCCTCCGTCCATTCCTTTAGAACCGGGAGCATGGCCCGCGCTTCCCGGTTCGCTCCGGGCAGGTCCTGCTCACGGTAATTGCCGCATTCAATTTCGGAGGCGCCGGGGATATCGCCCGCATAATCCGCCATAAAGCGAAAGCTGTCCTGCACCAGCCGGATGGCGTCTGCGTGGGACAAGCCGCGGGTGAGCAGATAGAACCCGGTGCGGCAGCCCATGGGCCCGACATAGATGACGCTGGGGCCATATACCGAGTTGCGGGCGTAGGTGGCGAACAGATGCTCAATGGTGTGCAGCGCTCCGTTGGCCAGATAATCGCCCTGATTCGGTTTTTTCATGCGAATGTCATAAGTGACCACATCGCCGTCCACACGGGAGATATACATGCCGCGCTCGAGCCGGGTGTGATCCACACAAAAGCTTGCGATCCGTTCCATTGCTGTTCCTCCAATCCGGTCAAAAATATTGCTTATTGGGGCATCGAATGCACCACGCCGCGCTCTCCGTCCACCGAAACGCGCACACCGTCGTGCAGCTTGCGGGTAGCGCCCGCCGCGCCCACGACAACCGGTTTGCCCAGCGTAAGGCCAACGATGGCGGCGTGGGAATTAACGCCCGCCTCTTCGGCGATGATGGCGGAGGCGTCGCGGATGGAATCCAGCATATTGTTGTTCGTTGCCGGGACGACCAGCACATTGCCGGGCTTGAATTTGCTGCGCACCTCGTCATCACTGCGGCACACACAGGCAACACCGACGCCGTTGCGTTTGCCGATGCCGATGCCGGACAGGAGCGCATCGCCCACGAGATGGGCCTTGATCATATTGGTAGTGCCGGAGATGCCCACAGGGACGCCCGCAGTGATGACCACCAGGTCCCCGTCCTGCACAAGGCCCGCACTCTGGGAGGTCGAAACGGCTTTTTCGATCAGTTCATCTGTGTCGTGCGCATATTCCATCATGATCGGTGTGATTCCCCAGGAAAGTGTGAGCTGGCGGTATACCTGTTCTGTCAGCACACAGGCGATGATGGGCGTCTCGGGGCGGTATTTGCACAGCAGGCGGGCTGTTTCGCCGCTTTTGCTTACAGTGATGATGGCGTTTGCCTTGATATCCATGGCCGTGGTGCAGGCCGCGTGGGCGACGGCGCCCGCCACGCTCAGCTGCCCCTCCATAGTGCGCATTTTCAGGCGTTTGTCATAATTGATGTCGCTCTCGGTGCGTTCGGCGATGGCGGACATGGTGCGCACAGCCTCCACAGGCCAGCGCCCGGCAGCCGTTTCGCCGGAGAGCATAATGGCGGAGGTGCCGTCGTAAATGGCGTTGGCGACATCGGTGATCTCAGCGCGGGTGGGACGGGGGTGCTCTATCATACTGTCCAGCATCTGCGTGGCTGTGATGACGGGCTTTCCGGCGTTATAACAGCGCCAGATGATGTCCTTCTGGATGATGGGAATCTCGGTAAAGTCGATCTCCACGCCCATATCGCCGCGCGCCACCATAATGCCGTCGGCCACGTTGAGGATCTCGTCGATGTTTTCCACGCCTTCGTGGTTTTCGATCTTGGCCACGATTTTGATGAAATCACATTTTCGGCTGTCCAGCAGGCGGCGAATCTCCAATATATCGGCGGCGCTGCGTACAAAGGAGGCTGCGATGAAGTCAAAGCCCTGCTCAATACCAAACAGGATGTCATCGCGGTCCTGCGCGCTCATATACGGCATCGAGAGCTTGGTGCCGGGCACATTCACGCCCTTATGGTTGGAGACCGGGCCGCCGTTCTGCACGGTGCAGATAATGTCGTCGCCCTGAATGGCGTCCACCTTCATGCCGACAAGGCCGTCGTCCAGCAGCACACGCGCGCCGGGCGTGAGGTCCTGCGGCAGTTCTTTGTAGGTGATGGAACAGATGTTTTCGTCGCCTTCAACATCGCGCGTGGTGAGCGTAAATGTCTGACCGGCTTTCAGCGTGACCTTGCCGTTTTTAAAATTCTTCAGGCGGATCTCAGGGCCTTTGGTATCCAGCAGGGCGGCCACAGGCATACACAGCTCGTCGCGCAGTGCGCGCAGCTTGGCCAGCCGGGCGGCGTGTTCCTCGTGGGAGCCGTGGGAAAAATTGAAACGGGCGACATTCATCCCGCTCACGATCATATTGCGCATCACGCCTTCCTGATCTGTGGAAGGTCCCAGCGTGCAGACGATTTTTGTTTTACGCAGCATAGTCAGATACTCCAATCCGCTTTTTGTGAAAAGCAACAAATTTACCTAGTTTATATTATACACAAATTCCATCCGCATGCAATGGCGGCAGGCTTAACATTCCGTAAAGATTCTGGTATACTGTGGGTGCGGAGGCGAATTCTATGAAATGCCGGACCAAAACGGCGAAGCAGAAAAAAGCCCCGCCCAAAGGAGAAAAAATTATGGCAAAACGAGTGTTTATCATTGTGCTCGACAGCTTTGGCATCGGAGAGATGCCGGACGCCGCCCGCTTCGGCGATGTGGGCAGCAATACACTGGGAGCGATCGTGAAAAGCCCCAAATACCATACGCCCACGCTGCAGAAGCTGGGCCTGTTCAACATCGAGGGAGTTGTGTGCGGCCGGCGGGCCGAGGCGCCTTTGGCCAGTTTTGCGCGGCTGGAGGAGGTTTCCAACGGAAAAGACACCACGACCGGCCACTGGGAAATCGCGGGCGTGGAAAGCGAAAAGGCGCTGCCCGTGTATCCGGATGGTTTTCCGGATGAGGTGATTGCGGAATTTGAACGCCGCACGGGCCGCAGAGTGCTTTGCAATAAGCCGTATTCAGGAACGGACGTTATCCGGGATTACGGCGAAGAGCATATGAAAACAGGCGCGCTCATCGTATACACCTCTGCGGACAGCGTGTTTCAGGTGGCGGCGAATGAAGCTGTGGTTCCGGTGCCGGAATTGTACCGTTACTGCGAAATAGCGCGGGAGATGCTTACCGGAGACCACAATGTGGGCCGCGTCATCGCGCGTCCTTTTGTGGGAACAAACGCGAAGGATTTCAAGCGTACCACCAACCGGCACGACCTTTCGCTTAAGCCGCCGCGCAAAACGATGCTGGACTACATCCGCGCGGCGGGGCTGGATACCATCGGCGTAGGGAAAATTTATGATATCTTCGACGGGGAAGGCGTGAGCGAGAAGCTTAAGACAACGGGCAACGCCAACGGCATGGAAGTGACGCTGGAGCTCGCGCAGCGTGGTTTTTCAGGCCTTGCGTTCGTGAATCTCGTGGATTTTGACATGGTGTACGGCCACCGCAACGATGTGGACGGCTATGCCAATGCGGCAACGGAATTCGACGGGCAGCTTGCAAAGCTACTGCCGTTGCTGCGCGCGGAGGACCTGCTCATCATCACGGCTGATCACGGTTGTGACCCCGCGACCCCATCTACCGATCATTCGCGTGAGTATGTGCCGATGCTCGCCTATGGCAAAGGTGTCCGTGCGGGCGCGGACCTGGGTACAAGGCGCAGCTTTGCTTGCATTGCGCAGACCGTTTGCGAGTATCTGGGCGTGCCTGTGCAGTTGGACGGGAAAAGCTTCCTGAAAGAGATTTTGCGCTGAAAATTTAAAAGTTTAATGGAGTGAACAACGGCGGTTTGCAGATTTGCAAACCGCCGTTTTCCGTATCGGGGAGATGCCTCAAAGAGAGAATTGCGTCAGGTATATGCCGCCAGGGTTTCTTTCAGGATGCCGGCCACTGCCTCGTACTTTTCCGGATCATATTCATCGTATTGATTTGGGTTTCCCGCATCGTTCAGGATATCGGCCACACCGTCTACACCGTTTGAAAGAATTTCCCGAGCGGCAAAGTCGACGTTTCCGCATCCCTCTGCAAGGATGTCGATCGTTTCAGCGCTGGCAGCGTTCAGATATTCGTCCAGATCGCTGCGCAGCTGTTCCTCCTGATTGCTGTCGTACTGCTGTGCAAAGTTGAGAACACCGCACGCTGCGGTATACTGCTTCAGATGGCTCCCGGCGGTTCCTTGCTGATAGCCGGACAGGGCTGACATCATCTCGCCGAAGGGGGTGCTGCCGGGCGTTTCTGAAAGAGAAGCTGCGCTGGAGGAAACAGCAGGGGAACGAACGGCACTGCTGCCTGAAAAAGCGGAGGATGAAGCAGGATTTGAAAGAACAGCCGATGCGGATACAGCCTGACATCCTGCAAAAGAAAGCGCTGTCATCCACAGCAGTGCGCTGAGAAAAAATTTTTTTATCATACATTCACAAGCCTTTCTATTGCGATTTGCAACCCAGACAACATGAGAAATTCGGAAGAAGAGGCATGGTGGACGAAGAAAACAGATGACGAAGATTCCATCGCGCGAAATTTTACGGCAAAACGCCTGGCCGTTTTTTGCGAAAAATGGCATAGCACGCATACTTTTTGCAATAATTATGAAATAATTGCGGAGGATAAAACGTTCATTATACAGCGGTTGTGAGATTTTGCGGTATTCCCGTCTTGTCAGGTGCGAAACACCCAGTAGTACAGCACCGCCATTACCTCACGCATATAACAGGGGAGTACGGAAGAAAAGCCGATAGAGGCGGGGATGGCGTTCACATTTGTGAAGCCTGCGGCGGCAGCGTATTTTGCTGCGCGGTAACAATGGAACGCATTGGTGACATACGCGACGGGTTCGTCCTGCGAAAGACCGTGCTGTTCCAAAATTTCGCGCGCAAAGCAAAAATTTTCCTCGGTGGAGGTACTGGACGCTTCTTCCAGAATTTGCTTCTCCGGCACGCCTTTCTCCACAAGATAGGCTTTCATGGCCCGGGCTTCGGGAATGTCCTCGCCGGGACCCTGTCCGCCAGTCACAACAATAACGGCATTCGGGTTTTCCAGATGATAATCATATGCGGCATCCAGACGGCGTGCCAAAAGGTCGGTCACGCGTTCGCCTCGCAGGCCGGCGCCCAGTACGATCACCGCTTTTTCCTGTTTGGTCGCGGTGTCGGAGTAGCCGCTCACCGCGACGAATATAAGCAGCAGCGCAAAAACGGCGCAGCAGCAGAAAAAGATGATTTTTAGAACGCGGCCTGCACCGGCAGCGCAAAAAGCGTCGATTTTGGTATGGAAAAGAGCGTATATCCACAGTGCGGCAGTGATGAGATACATCATCAGCACCCCAAGGTTGAAGCTGGAGCGGATGGCGCGCAGGACGCTGTCGATGAGGAAAACAATGGCAAGGAGCCAGACGAAAATGATCTTCATGAGGACCTCCGTTTCTTCGATAGGCTTATTGTAACAGCGAAAGCTGTCGAAAGCAACTTGAAATACAGAGCCAGACTGTGATAGACTGTTTTAGAAAGAGGTGATGCGCTTCGTGGCATCCATTATAAAAGTACAAAACCTGCGCAAGGTATACCGCGTAGGCAAGGAAAAGGTGGTCGCGCTGGACGACATCTGCCTGGAAATCGGCGAAGGGGAGATGTGCTGTATCGTCGGCGCTTCCGGCAGCGGCAAATCCACACTGCTCAACCAGCTTGCAGGGCTGGAAAAGCCCACCAAAGGCAGGGTGCTGATTGGCAAGCATGATATTTCCGCAATGACAGAGGACGAATTGGCGGATTTCCGCCAGCAGCACTTGGGGTTCATTTTCCAGAGCTACAATCTTCTGCCTTCCATGACGGCTGCGGAAAACGTGGCCTTGCCGCTGATGTTCAAAGGCATGGGGAAAAAGCAGCGGGAAAAGTTGGCGCGTAAAGAATTGAAAAAAATGGGTTTGCTCTCCCGCGCGAACCACAAGCCGACGGAGATGTCCGGCGGACAGCAGCAGCGTGTGGGCATTGCGCGCGCTTTTGTTGCAAAGCCAAAGGTTATCTTTGCAGACGAGCCGACGGGCAATCTGGACTCCACGACCTCGCGCCAGGTGCTTTATTCCATGCTGGAGATGGCCAAGTCCTACGGCATCACTTTCGTGATGGTGACGCATGAAAAAGAGCTGGCCTATTGCGGAGACCGCATTGTTACCATCAAGGACGGGCGTGTGCTGGACAATGTGCTGCTGGGCGAAGACGAAAAAGCAAAAAACCGCCGTCGCCTGTTTGGCGATGTAACGAGCGGGGATATCGCAGAGCCGGAAACGACCGTTCCAGAGGAAAAAAAACCGGCAGCCAGGCAGGCAAAGGCCGTGGCTGCTGCCGTGGCTGAAAAAGTAAACCAGGAATCCATGTGAGAAGGAGTACAAACATATGAAGAACCAAACGAAGAAGGTCCTGCAAAAGACAGGCGTGATTTTGGCGATGGTGATGCTCTTCACCATGCTGGCCGTTCCGGCTTGGGCGGATGAGACAGGCTCAGGCACAAGTTCCAGCGCGAGTACCAGCAGCAGTGACACAACGCCTGCTCCTGTTGCAGGCGACCCGTACATTGCGGCTTATACAGTCACGGATGCTGCAGGAGCAGAGCTCCAGCGCATTGAAGAAGGGCAGAAATGCCGTATTATCATTGCGGTTGTTGACCCGCGTATTACCTCCGCTGATCAGTTGACACTGGCAGACGGACGCGCACTGGCTGCGAATATTAAAATTACATCGACAGCATCGTTCGCATCCCCTTCGCTGGGAGATATCACGACGACGACATTCGCTGCCGATAAAGTCGGTGCAGCAGGTCTTCAATATTCGATTATCCTGAACGACATTACTTACTTGGGCGGGGATAATAAGCTTTCTTTCGATTTGGCGTACAATGACAATACACGCCAACTCAAATCTATGTCGCAGCCCATCAGCCAGTGCGTGGGTTCTTCCACCGAGGGCGCCAAGGCCTCGGCGCTGGTCGTCACCTCCGCCAGCTATGGCGGCGGCAGCATCAACGCGGGCAGCGATTTCGCGCTGACCGTCGATGTGCTGGCTTCCGGCGGTACCGTGGGGGCCGAAAATGTGGCTGTCAACCTTGCGCTGCCCGAGCAGATCACCGTTGCCAGCGGCAGCACCAATATTTTTGTGGGCAACATGAAACCGGGCGCTTCCACACAGGTGACGTTTCAACTGAATGCCAGCGCTGTGGCAAATGGCGGCAGCTATAATATTACAGTAAACGTTTCGGGAAATTCCGCGTCTGACAGCGCTGCGCTCACAGCACAGATGCCTGTTACGGTACCCATTGTACAGCCCGAACGCTTCGAGATATCCCGCACGGATTTCCCGGAGTATCTTTCCATGGGTGAGGAAGGCTATGCCTCTGTTTCTTTTGTGAATAAGGGCAAAGGCATCATTTATAATGTTTCGGCCGAGATCACGGGCGATGGAATCACAACCACCGAGGGCAACCAATTCATCGGCAATATTGCTGCAGGAACTGAAAGCTCTGCAGACTTTACCATTCAAACTGCCAATGCAGGCACGCTGAACGGCCTTTTGACCGTCACTTATGAGGACGAGAAAGGCAACGCAAAAACGCTCACAAAAGAGTTCTCCATGACCGTAGAGGAGATGCAGATGGGCGGCGACGATACGATGGGCGGCGGTATGGACACTATGGTCCCGATGGAGCCGGAGCCCACAGGCGTGCCCGTATGGGTGTGGATCGTTGTGGGCGTGGGCGTTGTGGCGGCTGTGGTCGTGGTTCTCGTTGTTTTGAAGAAGAAAAAGGCGAAACGCCGCGCGGCACAGCTCATGGAGGATGACGATGAAGATATCTGATTTGCTGAAGCTCAGCACGGATAACCTTCGCCGCCGCAAAGGCCGTACAGCACTCACCGTGATCGGTGTTGTCGTGGGAACCTGCGCCATTGTCGTAATGATCTCCCTCGGCATCGCCACCAACCGGCGCACGGACGAGATGCTGTCTACTTGGAGCGATCTGACGCAGATTCAGGTGTTCAGCTATTCGGAAAATCCGGATACGCCTGCGCTGGATGATAAAATGGTCGCACAGTTCAAGGAAATGGAAAATGTTGTGGCGGCCACGCCGTTGTACAATTTTCAAAGCATGAACGCGAACGTGGTGGCGGGCAAAAAAGACCGCTATTCCATGTATATGTACAACGCTGTGGGCATGGATGTAGATGCGATCGAGCCGATGGGGATCGAGCTTGTCAGCGGCAGTTATCTGACAGGCCAGTCGCTGGGACGCAACAAGATTCCCGTGCTGGTGGGCGAGGACACAGCCTATCAGTTCGAGGATACGAAAAAAAGTTACCGCAATCCGGACCGTTACCGCTGGAAGGAAACAGATGAAAACGGAAACGTCATCAAGCAGCCGTTTTTTGATATCACGAAAGAGACGCTCACCATGCAGATGATTTACGAGTACGATGACCAGGGCAACCCCAAAATGCGGGAATACGAACTGGTTGTTGTGGGCGTGATGAAGACTGACTACTCCAAACGCGGCACCGAGGGCATCATCATGAATATTGCCGATATGAAGCGCCTGGAGGAAGAGTATAAAAAACTGAGCAAAAATTCCGGTATGGGCGGCGGCAGCGTCGTGATGTACGGTGGCTCCAGCGGTACCAAGGTGAAAGGATACGACCAGGTATACGTTAAGGTGGACGATGTGAACCATGTGGGCGCGGTGGAGCAGATGATCAAGGATATCGGCTACCAAACTTCCTCCATGACGCAGTACAGGGAGGATATGCAAAAGCAGGTAGCTTCCGGCCAGATGATGCTGGGTGGCCTTGCGGCGGTTTCACTTCTGGTGGCGGCGCTCAACATTGCCAATACCATGACGATGGCGATTTACGAACGAACAAAAGAGATCGGCGTGATGAAGGTGCTCGGTTGCAAGCTTTCGAAGATACGCCAGATGTTCCTCATTGAATCCGGCACCATCGGTTTTATCGGCGGTGTTATAGGATGTCTGTTTAGTGTTTTGATCAGCTTTGTTCTGAATAATTTTACGGTTTGGATGCAGGCCATCACCGGGTGGCTGATGAGCATCGGCGTGCAGGTGAATTTCGATGCTTCCAGCTTTGACGTCGGCGCGTTGTTCGGTATGGGCGGCATGGGCGGTATCGGAAACATTTCCGATATTCCCGCTTGGCTGCTGTTGATGGCGCTGATTTTTGCGACGGTGGTGGGACTGCTTTCCGGCATTGCTCCGGCCAATCGGGCCGTCAAAATCTCTGCGTTGGAAGCCATCCGGCACGAATAGCAGATTATACCCGAAAAATGGACAGAGAAAAGACACCTCCTGTTGTAGAATAAAAACTACAACAGGAGGTGTTGTTGTGTCGAGACAATATGCAAAAGCAGAAGAGTTGAACGGGGAAGTATTTCGAAAGAAAGCGGCAGGAGAAACAAATCGGGAAAAAGCAGAAAGCTATGGGCTGCAAACCATTGTCTCTTTTTATACATTTTCAATTTGCGAAACGTATTTACCGAACCCTGAGTACACCCAATTCTACAATTTTAAACGCATTGAATTGGAAACGGCCTCACGCCCAACCCAATCAGGAGCAGGGCCGCAGAATTCTTCGCTATTCTGCGACGAGGCTCTCTACTCATTGCACTGCGCTTTGTTTGATATAAGCATCAGGCCATGGGGTTGAGCAGACGGAGCACGTCGGGCGTAAGCGCGCGCAGGATGGCGCAGGTGAGCGCAATGGCGGCGTCGACATCTGCGGCGGCAGAATAGCCGTAATGCGTGTGCGCATAGCGCACGGGAATGCCCAACACCAGCGTCGGCACCCCGCCCGGCGCAAGGTGGATGCTGCCGCCGTTGGTGCCGCCGCCTGTGCGGACCGCGCACTGGTGGGGAATGTTGTTCTCTTCCGCAACCCTGCGTGCAAATGCCACAAGGCCGGGATGCGCCACCATGCTGCCATCGCGGAAGCGTATCTGCACACCTTTTTTCAAGGCGCCTTGGGCCTCGTCCGGGGCGGTGAAGTTATCGTCCGCGGGCGTGCCCTCCAGGCAGATGGCCAGTGCGGGACGCAGGCGCTCCGCCGTGATTTTTGCACCGCGCAGGCCGACTTCCTCCTGCGTGGAAAACGCCGCTGTAACGTCGGCACAAAGCGTTTCGTCCTTCAATGCACGCAGAACTTCCACAACACCGGCACAGCCCAAGCGACAGTCAAAAGCTTTGCCGAGCATCAAACCGGTGGCGTCGTTGTAGCTGAACTGCACGTCGGGTACCGCAACAAGGCCGGGTTCCAATCCAAGCAGCTCTGTGGCGTCTTTGCGGCTGCACACTCCGGCATCCAGCAGGATGCTCTCCATCGAAAGCGGCGCGCTGCGCTCAGCCGCCGTCATAAAATGCGGCGGCTTGGAGGTGGACACGGCGCGCACGGTCTCACCGCGCCTGTTGTGCAGCAGAAAGGTGTGGGCGGGGATGTTGTGCTCCACCCAGCCGCCCAGCGGCACGATGCGCAGCAGGCCTGTGGCCGTGATGCTCTGTACCATAAAGCCCACTTCATCCGTATGGGCGTCCAGCATTACCAACGGACGTCCGCCCACATTCTGCGGCAAAGAGACATACAGGTTCTGCATGCTGTCGCGGTGTGCGGCCAGTCCGCCCAGGCTGCTTTCAATCACATCGACCGCCTCTGTTTCATATCCCGAGGGGCCGAATGCATCGGATATCGCAGCGCATAATTCAAGGTCAGCCATTTTTTTCATACCTTCTTTTCATTTTTTATTGCCGTGGCAAAGAGCGTAAAATACGGAAAGTGCCGCGGTCTGGCAAACAGCAAAAGCTGTTTGCTGTGAAGCATTATTCCTCCAGCGCATCTGCCTGCGCCACCCACAGCGCGGCGCTGGCGTCGCTGGGCATGCGCCAGTCTCCGCGCGGCGACAATGTTACGGAACCCACCTTGGGACCGTCCGGCAGGCAGCTGCGTTTGAACTGCTGGGAGAAAAAACGCCTGTAAAAATTCCGCAGCCATTTCAGCAGCACGGCATTTGTGTATTCTCCGGCAAAAGCCTGTCGGGCAAGATAATAGACCTTTGCCGGAGAGAACCCCCAGCGCACGGCATAATAGAGGAAAAAGTCGTGCAGTGTGTAAGGCCCGACGATCTCTTCTGTTTGTTGGCTGATTTTTCCGTTTTCAGCGGGCAGCAGCTCCGGACTGACGGGTGTGTCCAGAATATCGCGAAGCACCTGCCGAAGCGCGCTGCTTTCAGTTTCGTCCGCCACGGAGGCGACGATATGCCGAATGAGCGTCTTGGGGACCGAGGCGTTTACGCCGTACATACTCATATGGTCGCCGTTATAGGTGGCCCAGCCCAGCGCCAGCTCTGAAAGATCGCCTGTGCCGATGACAAGCCCGCCCAGCCGGTTGGCAAGGTTCATGAGCACCAACGTGCGCACACGAGCCTGCGTATTCTCATACGTGACGTCGTGTCGGGCTTCGTCCTGGCCGATGTCGGCAAAGTTGCTGCGCACGGTTTGAGTGATGTCTACATGCTGCAGCGTCACGCCCAGCGCCTCGCAAAGGCGTTGGGCATTGGTGCGCGTGCGCTCCGTAGTGCCGAAGCAAGGCATCGTTACGGCGACGATGTCGGAAAGCGGGCGCTCCAGCAGGGAAAAGGCCCGAACGGTGACGAGCAGTGCAAGGCAGCTGTCCAGTCCGCCGGAGATGCCGACAACAGCGGTTTTAGCATGCGTATGTTCCAGACGCTTTTTCAGGCCTGACGCCTGCATAGCCAGGATGGCGTCACAGCGCCGGGCGCGCTGTTCGGCGTCCGCCGGCACAAAAGGAGCGGATGAGACGATGCGGGTAAGCGGAGAGACATTTTGCGGCAGTGCGAATGGGATGACTTCATAGTTTGCGCTGTCTTCAGCGGGGAAGCTGGTGTTTTTCAGCCGTTCCCCCGCAAGGCGTTCCACGTCGATGTCGGTTAACGCCATACCGCCGCAGAAAGGCGCAGTTTCGGCCAGAAGCGCGCCGTTTTCAGCGACCATATTATGTCCGGCGAAAACCATATCAGTGGTCGATTCGCCTTCACCCGCATCCGCGTAAACGTAACCGCACAGCAGGCGGGCAGACTGGCCGGTCACAAGCGCACGGCGGTATTCAGCCTTGCCGATGGTCTCGTCACTGGCGGAAAGATTGCAGATAAGTGTGGCGCCTGCCATGGCGTGCCGCGTACTGGGAGGCAAAGGCGCCCAAAGATCCTCGCAGATCTCGACGGCCAGCGTCAGCGCGGGCTGCGTTCCGCATTGGAACAACAGGTTCGTGCCGAAAGGGACCTGTGCGCCCGACAGGTCAATGACGCCGTTTTCTGCCGGGGCAGGTGTAAACTGCCGCTTTTCGTAAAATTCATTGTAATTGGGCAGGTGTGTTTTCGGCACAACGCCCAGCACACGTCCGTTTTGGCACACAGCCGCGCAGTTATACAGCTTACCGCCGTGCGTAAGCGGCAGCCCCAGAACAAAAAGAAGCGGCAGCCCGGCGGTATCCCGCAGGACGTCAGCCAGTGCGTCCCGCGCGCCCTGCTGCAGCACCGGTTGAAAAAACAGGTCCCCGCAGGTATAGCCTGTGATGCAAAGCTCCGGCAAGCATGCGATTTCCGCACCGGCGGCGGCTGCGCCGCGCAGCACCTCGATGATCTGCCGGGCATTGTAGGCGCAGTCCGCCACGCGGATGCTGGGGGTAAGCGCTGCTGTCTTTACAAATCCATATTGCATAAACGATCCCTCACTTAGTTTTACGTCATATCAGAAACCGGAACAACCGGGAGAAAATGGAAACAAAGCCCATCAAAAGGCGCTTGCCGAGAGAGACATTCAGCGCCGTTGCTCCGCTCCCCGGAAGATAAGCGTTGTCCGGACCGACTGCGGCCGATTGCGCGAACAAAGTATCCAGCTCCGCATTCAGCTGTGCGAAAAACTCCGGGCTGTCGATGATAAGAACAGATTCCGTGTCGATATACAGGCTTCGGTCATCCAGATTAAAGGAACCTACCACGGAAATCCGCCCATCTGCGACACAGGATTTTCCGTGAATAGAATCTGTGCTTTGATATTCGTAGATTTCCACGCCGGTTGCCAAAAACTTGGCGCGCTGGGAGCTATACGCAGAAAACGCCGGATAATTGGGCGAAGATGCCATGGAGTTTGTCAGATATTCCACATGCCCCTGCTTTGCAAGGCGGGTGAGCGCGGCCAGCGTTGACGGATTGGCTGTCGCGTAGGGCGTCTGGAGCCGGATTTTTTGGCAGCCGGAGAGAAGCTGCGCCAGCGTCGCGCCCAGTGTGGGTTCTTTTTTGAACGGGGAGACAGGATTGTGCAGCAGGGTGACGCGCTGTGTAGGAACGGCACATTGGGAGGCAGGCTCCGAGGGCAGATAGAACGAGGGGGCGGCGGCCTCCCATCTTGCGGCAGTTTCCTTCAAGTATTCCTGCGCCGCAAGGCCGTCTGCACGGCGGCTTGGTGAAAGTGTGCCGAATTTGTCGGTCTCCGGCGCATCCCAAAGCGTATCCATATAGATTTTGGCTTGTGCGGTCACGCTTTCGGAGGAATCCGGCGTCCCAGCAAGATCGTTCAAAACAAGAACATCCCGGTCATATGTGACAGCCCCCTCATAGCCGGGCGGGGCGAAATATTCGTCGCCGATATTGCGGCCGCCCAACAGAAGCATCCGATCATCTGCCAGGATAAATTTGTCATGCAGCAGTGCATTCCATTCCCATGGCCTGAGCAGATCTACGGGGTTATAAATACGGTATTCGATATTGGGATGCGCACGCAACGCAAGGGCGATATTACTCCGCGCGCCGGAAAGGCCGCCCACAGTGCCGTCCAGCAGAACGCGTACGCGCACGCCTCGGTCGGCCGCCCTCAACAGTTCTGCGAAAAAGCACTCCGTAGTCTCGCCGCTTTTGACACAATGATAGCAGACGTCCAGTGTGCTCTGCGCGGTACGGATCACTTCCACGCGGCGTGCAAACGCATCTTGTGGCTCCTCCACCAGTACGGCCCGGTCCGGCCCGCGGCCGATGCCGTAAAAGCTGTCGGTTTGGGGAAGGTTTCGCGCCTGGCGGGGAAGCAGATAGGCCAACACACCTCCGGTAAAGATATAAACCAGATAGGCAAGCAGCAAGCGCAGGGAATAGCGCGGAAGCTTTTTGAAAAATGACTGCATTGATTTTACGCCTCGATTTGAGTGGGATGACAAAGAAAGAAAAAAGCCGGGTATCCGCGGAAAGCAGGAATTTCTTTGACGGCGGGTAAAGCAGCGTGCCTGCCCATATTTGTTTTTATAAAATGAATTCCGGCTCCCGCCGTGCGTTGTGTTTTTGGTAAAAAGCGCTTTCTGCAGTGCGCAGCATCACGGGATTCAACCTGCGGGCGTGGACGGGACACACCTTGATGCAGCGCATACAGGAGATGCACGCGTCCTTATCCGTACAACTGGGAACGTTAGCGGGGATGGCATGTGCAGGGCAAAGCGCGGCGCAGATTCCGCAGCCGGTACAGCTTCGCCCGGCCTTTGGCTTCATGGGAACACCGCCAAACTCTTTGTAAGGGCGAGTCCCTTTTACGGAAACTGGAGAGAGCGCCTCGGATGTGGACAGCTTTTTCCATAGCTGTGTGCCGAACGCTTCGATTTTTTTCGCATCCTGTGCGTCGGGCCGTCCGGCGGCGACGGAATGCATGATGGAATGCTCCGCGATCAGCGCGGCCGCTGCGAATGGGATAAACCCGTTTGCAGCGGCAATATCCGCAAGCTCCAGCAGCGCGTCGTCATATTCGCGGTTGCCGTAGGCCGCAACCAGGACGGCAGGCGTCCGGCTGCCCTGCATGCGGCGCAGCGTTTGCACCGCCGGAGAGGGAATGCGTCCTCCATATACGGGGACGCCAAATAGCACAAGGTCATCCGGGCCAAAGTCCATGCTTAGTCCGCGCTGTGTATACGGCGTGATATCGACCTCGCGTGGTTTTGAGGGAAACGTTTTCGAGAGCATGGACACAAGGCGCCGGGTGGAGCCTGTTGGACTGAAGAAAATACTTGTGACATTTCGAATCTCCATGGGAAAGCCTCCGTTCAGAACAATCCGTGATTTTTTCGGATGTAATATCTGTAATAAAGCAGGCCTGCAAGGTCGGCAAGGAACCAGCCTATGGGGACGGACCACCAGATACCGGCAACACCGATGGCGGGTACAGCGGAAAGCGTATAAGCCAGCACTACGCGTGTGCCGAGGGAAATGACCGTGAGCACAAGAGACATTCCGGGCTTCTGGATGGCACGGTACAGTCCGTATAACAGGAACAATGCGCCGATGCCGCAGTAAAAAGCGCCCTCGATGCGCAGATACTCCACGCCGATAGAAAGGATCTCAGATTCCTCGGGACGTATGAAAATCAAGAGAAGCGGCCTTGCAAAAAGGAACACCAATGTGGAGATGAGAAGGCAGAAAACAGCTGCGGCTCCGACCGCGCTTTTAATCCCCGCGCGAATGCGATCTTCTTTTTTGGCGCCGTAATTTTGAGCGATGAAGGTGGAGAATGCGTTGCCGAAATCCTGCACGGGCATATAGGCGAAGGAGTCGATTTTTACCGCGGCGGCAAATGCGGCCATGACGGAAGGCCCGAAGCTGTTCACCAGGCCCTGTACCATCAAAATACCGAAATTCATGACAGATTGCTGCATGCAGGTCAGCAGAGAAAAATGAGAGATCTCCGTCATGAGAGCCCGATCAAAACGCATGTCGCTGCGGGAAACACGCAGGCCCGGCATACGCGCCAGTGTGTACAGCCCCAACCCGATACCGGATATCCATTGTGCAAACACAGTCGCCGCTGCAGCTCCTGCCACGCCCCAATGAAGCACCAGCACACACACAAGGTCCAGCACGATGTTCAATACCGCCGAGATCCCCAGAAAAATCAAAGGTGCCGCAGAATTGCCCACCGCACGCAGCAGACAGGCGAAGAAATTGTAAAGGAACGTGGCGGCGATGCCGAAAAAAATGACCCAAAGGTACTCCCGCATCAGCCCATACACAGAGACGGGAACAGAGAGCAGGCGCATGATAGGGTCGATCCACAAAAAGACAGCGGCATTGATGACGAATGTCAGCGCGGCGATAAGCGTGAAAGAAGCGAAAATGCCGGCGCGCAGGCGGGAGAAATCCTTTTCTCCGTAACGGATGGAGAAAAACGCTCCGCTGCCCATGCAGAGCCCCAGAAGGATAGAGGTGAGAAAGGTCATCAGCGTATAAGACGAGCCAACGGCTGCCAACGCGACGGAACCGAGAAAACGACCGACAATGAGCGTGTCGGCTACATTGTAAAGCTGCTGCAGCAGATTGCCGGCGATCATGGGCAGAGCAAACCGGAGCATTGTGCCGGTGATGCTGCCGGAAGTCAAATCCAGAACACGTCCGGCAGGCTTGTTTGATATCGTTTCATTTGACATGGCGGTGCGGATGCAGAGCCTCCGTTCTGTTGACTTTCAGAATTTTTCACGGCAGAGAAGCGCCGCGCATTCCACATGCTTTGTGCGCGGGAACATATCCACTGGCTGTACGGCCTGTACAGCATATCCGTGTTGAGAAAGATATTTAAGATCCCGCGCGGCGGTGGCAGGATTGCAGCTCACCATCACGATGCGCTGGGGGGCCATGGCCAATACGGCCTTCAGCGTCGGCTCGTCGCAGCCCTTGCGGGGAGGGTCCAGAACGACGATATTGGGCAGCAGGCCGTCGGCGGCCAGTTTTTGTGCGGCGGTTCCGGCGTCGGCACAGAAAAACTCCGCGTGCTCTACCCCCATTGCGGCGGCATTGCGCCGGGCGCTCTCCACCGCTTCGGGTACGATCTCTACACCGATAAGCCTGCCGCAGTGCTCCGCCATGGAAAGGCCGATGGTACCCGCGCCGCAATAAAGGTCCAGCAGCGTATCCTCGGGGCCGGGCGCGGCAAAATCAGCAGCAACACTGTATAGGCGGTTTGCGCCTTCGGTATTCACCTGATAGAAAGAAAGCGGACCGAGCGCGACGGGTACGCCGCGCATGGTATCGTGGAGCACGCCGGGACCGTACAGCGTGATACATTCTTTTCCGGTGATAACATTCGTTTTGTGCGTGTTGATGTTCAATACCACGCTCTCTACCTCCGGATGCGCCTTTACCAGCGCGGCGCAGATATCCTGTGCGTGAGGCAGGCTGCGTCCGTTGCAGACAAGACATACAAGCACGCTTCCGTTTGTGACGGCGTGGCGCAAATAAATATGGCGCGCGAGCCCTCGGTGTGCCTGTTCATCATAGACGGAGATATGATATTGCGTCAGAAGCGCGCACAGCGTCGCGGCGATTCGGTTCAGCAGTCCGGGCTGGAGCAGACAGTCCCCGCAAGGCAGCGGCCGATGGCTGCGGCTCGCATAAAAGCCGGCTTGAACACTGCCGTCCCCAGCGAGAAACAGAGGATACTGCACCTTGTTCCGGTAGCGCTCGGTCTGTGGAGAGGGAAGGATGTCCCGCACGGGCACATCCAGCCCGCCGATGCGGCGCAGGGCATCCGCCACGAAGCCTTGCTTTGCCGCAAGCTCTGCTTCGTAGGAAAGGTGCCGGAAACAGCAGCCGCCGCACCGGCCGAAAATAGGGCAGTCCGCAGGGATGCGCCCGGTGCCGGGCGTGAGGACGCTTTCGACGATGCCAAAGGCGTAACTTTTGCGGATTTTTACCACCTTGACGGAAAGCACGTCGCCCACGGCGGCAAACGGGACAAAAACGGCCTGGCCCTCAAAACGTCCGACGCCGTTACCGTCGCTGGACAGTGCGTCGATGGTAAGAGGGATGATCTGGTTTTTGACAAGCGGCATATGAGCGGTTCTCCTCACAAAAAAAGCGGCAGGCATGCCGCTTTGAAAATAACGGGGAAGCCGTGCTAGCGCGCGGCTTTTTCCTGGTTGATGCTGGTCAGGTATTTGCTGGGCGGAACGCCCTTGCTTTTTTTGAACACGCGGGAAAAATAAAACTGGTCAAAAAAGCCGACGGACACGGCGATCTCTGCAATGGAAAGCTGAGAATTTTTTAAAAGGAAACATGCCTCGCTGATGCGGTAGCTGGTAAGGTAATCAATAGGGGACTGTCCCACGTTGCTCATGAATACCCGGTACAGATGGCTGCGGCTGACGCCTACGGCCTTGGCGATATCGTCGATGCTGATGTCATGGGAATAGTTGAACTGGATATACTTGATTGCGTTGATGACATACTGAGAACTGGAATTGGAGGCATGCGGTTCAAGGTCCATTGCCTCCTGCATCAGCTCAGCAATGAAAAGATACAGATATCCGACCATCAGCGTTTCATTGCGCGGCTCGGGCCCCCGGGACAGAAAAATATTGAACAGCGCCTTTTTTACGCGTTCGGCATTTTTGCAGTGGTGGGTGGGCATGTCCTCCCGAAAAGGCAGCTGAAGCACCAGCTTGTTGGCACAAGCCCCGTTGAAGCCCACCCAGTAATATTCCCACGGTTCCTCCTTGTCTGCGGAATAAGTGATGAGCTGGCTGGGCTTTGCAAGAAAGATATCCCCCGCCCGAAGCTCATAAACTGTGTTGTTTACCGTATATGTGCCTTTCCCGTCGACAACATAATGGATCAGATAGTGATCCCGTACGCCGGGGCCCCAGGTATAGCCGCGCTCACAGCTCTGCAGGCCGCAGTTGAAGATGGAAAGTTCCACATTGTCGGTATAATTCTGCTTGAACGACTGCTTGTATGTGCTGGGCATCCGATTCACCTCCGGCGAAACCGTGTGGGACAAAAAACGATTCCGTCTCTTATTCCTCATATGATATTTAATTATAGCAAATCAATCAACAAAAGTCCATTTTTTCGTGATATAAAATAGTGTTTACATCAAGCGCATGTCTGTTATAATGGATTTGACACCGGGGCAGTACCGGGCTGCATTTGGAGCGGCGCTGAAAATGCGCCGCCATGCGGCACCCCGGCGGAGAAGAAGGCATCGGGGCCGCTTTTCGGCGGCGTCTATAGGATAAACGAAAGACAAGGGGAGGCCGGTAATATGTCAACGGCAAAAGAGTTAAAGAAAGAGATCGAGCGCGGTGTGTGGGACGCGTCCCTGGGAAAGCTGTATGGCCGGCGGGCTGGCGTGCTGGAGCGCCAGCGTGCGCGGTACGCGGATGCGCTGGACTGTTTTGCGGCGCTATACGGCGGGGAACGGGAAGCCGCCATCTATTCCGCGCCCGGCCGCACCGAGATCGGAGGCAACCACACCGACCACAACCACGGCGTGGTAATGGCCGGCGCGGTGGATCTGGACGTGATTGCCGTGGTTTCCAAAAACACGGACGATGTGGTACGTGTGAAATCGAAAGGCTTTGACGGCAGGGACGAAGTGAAGCTGGAGCAGCTGTCTCCTGTGCTGGCAGAGCAGGGCCGCTCCGCCGCTCTCATCCGCGGCGTGGCTGCGGGCATCGCAAAGCAGGGCGGTGTACTGGGCGGCTTCGACGCCTATACCACGTCCGATGTGCTGCGCGGCTCAGGGCTGTCCAGTTCGGCTGCGTTCGAGGTTGTCATTGGTACTGTATTCAATGGGGAATACAACCAAGGCCGTTTCTCCGCGGTAGACATCGCAAAGATCAGTCAATATGCGGAAAATGAATATTTTGGCAAACCCAGCGGCCTGATGGATCAGACAGCCTGCAGCGTGGGCAGCGTGATCACCATTGATTTTCGTGATCCTGCCAGCCCCGTAGTGGAAAAAGTGGATTTTGATCTGGCAAAACACGATTATTGTCTGTGCATTACAGATACAAAAGGGAGCCATGCGTCGCTTACCGATGAATATGCGGCCGTCCGCCAGGAGATGGAAGCAGTGGCGGCCTATTTCGATAAGCCGGTGCTGCGCGAAGTGGATGAGTCTGCTTTTTATGCGGATATTGCTGGTGTGCGTGAAAAACTGGGGGACCGTGCCGTACTGCGCGCTATCCACTTTTTTGCGGACAGTCGGCGTGCCGGTGCGTTATGCAGTGCCATCCGTGAGGATCGCTTTGAAGACTTTTTGGAATTGATCGTGGCAGGCGGCCATTCGTCGTTTGAATACAACCAGAATGCATACAGTGCAAAAAATCCGCGGGAGCAGGGCGTTTCGCTTGGTTTGGCACTTTCTCAGCATATACTCGAGGGGTATGGTGCGTGGCGTTTGCAGGGCGGCGGCTTTGCGGGCACCATTCAGGCGTTCGTCCCGGTGCATCTGCTGGAGGCGTACCGCGCGGCGATGGACAGCGTGTTCGGCGAGGGCTCCTGTTACGTGCTGAATGTGCGCAACTACGGTGCGCTGTGTGTGACAGAGGCACTGTAAGCCGTGCGGGAAAAATGGTCGGCTGCCCCGCGGCGAATCGCGGCGTTCGATGCCTTGCGCGGTTTTGCACTGGTAAATATGGCCGTATACCATGGCGTTTACGACTGGGTCTATGTATTCGGCCGACCTGCGGCATGGTTTACGCAAACGGGCAACGCGCATATCTGGCAGCAATTCATCTGTTGGACGTTCATTCTGCTGGCGGGGGCTGTGTTTCCTTATGGGAAGCATGCGGTACGCCGTGGCGCGGTCACATTTGGCTGCGGATTTCTGCTCACGGCCGTTACGATGCTGGTGATGCCGTCGGAGCAAATACTGTTCGGCGTTCTGCACTTGATTGGGGCGGCCGTGCTGCTCAGCGCGCTGCTGCGCCGCTTTCTGGACCGCGCGCCAGCGCTGCCCGGCGCCATAGCTTCCTTTGTATTGTTTTTATTCCTGCGAAGCGTCCCGATGGGATATCTGGGCATTGGCGAGCTGCAGCTGTTTGAGCTGCCGCGCCAGCTGTACAGCGTGCCGTTTTTGTTTCCGCTTGGCCTGCCCGGCCCGGGCTTCTATTCGGCGGATTATTTTCCGCTGATCCCGTGGATATTTCTGTTCTGGACGGGGCTTTTCCTGTGGCGTTTTCTGCGCCCGTATGCCGAAGAGACGGTGCGCGGCTGGCCTGCCTGCCGTCCATTGGTTTGGCTGGGGCGGCACAGCTTGTGGGCATATTTGCTGCATCAGCCTGTTTTGTTGGGCTTTATATTTTTGTTATCGATATTGACAGGCAGTTGATAAGAAGAAAGGATGTAGAAAATGGTTTTGGTCTGGTATCCGAAATGTTCCACCTGCCAGCGCGCCAAGGCATGGCTGGATGAGCATGGCGTGACCTATACGCTGCGCGACATCAAGGAAGAAAACCCGAACGCGGAGGAGCTGCGGGCCTGGCATGAAAAAAGCGGCCTGCCTCTCCGGCGTTTTTTCAACACAAGCGGTCTGCTGTACAAAGGCATGGCGCTGAAGGACAAGCTGCCTGGAATGACGGACAATGAGCAGTACATTTTGTTGGGTGAATACGGAATGCTTGTGAAGCGGCCTTTGATTGTAGCGGACGATTTTGTGCTGGTGGGTTTCCGCGAGGCGGAATGGTCTGCAGCGCTCGGCTGATAGGAGATATACCTGCGGGTGTGCAGTTCGGCTTCGAACGCAAACAAGCCCTTGTGAAAATGTTCCGTACAATGTTCATAAGGCCAAAGCGCGTCTCTGGAAAGCATGGGCTGTGCTTTTGCGCAAAAAGAAAACCCACAAAACAGTCTGCAGGCTGTTTTATGGGTTTTCTTACTGGAGCTGGTGATCCGATTCGAACGGACGACCTGCTCATTACGAGTGAGCTGCTCTACCGACTGAGCCACACCAGCATATGGCGCTTAAATCAAGTGCCTTTATCTATTATAAGGAATTTTTTGCGTTCGTCAAGCTTTTTCTGAAAAGTTGTGGACGAAAATTTTATTTTGCGGTACAATAAGCAAACAGAGAAGTTTCGGGAGGGAAAAGAATGGTTACAGAATGCGTTGCGATACTGGCAATCTCACTTTGCCTCGTTGTGGTATTCATCCGTGCGGGGCACGGGGATTACGCAGCGAGTGTCACGCCCATCCTGGCCGTTCCCTTCGTGCATCTGCTCGCGCTGCCGGTAAGCTGGTGGACAGATTCGCTTTTTCCCGCGCTTGCGCCTCAATCGGTGGTGGCGTTTGCGGATATCGCCGCCGTAGTGGTTTCCTGCCTTATGATCATGTCCTTTTCGGGGAAGATCAGGAACAGGAAGAATAAAAAGCTGTATGTAGTGATGCTGGGTGGATACAATATTATACTGACCTGCACATTTGTCCACCGGACGCTGGCAGTGCTTTGGAAATAATTCTTTAGAGAATGTGCCGGGGCCTATCGTGAGCCCCGGCCTCTTTTGCGTTTCGGGGAAAATTGGGGCCGTGTGCGCTTGATATAAAACAGGGAGACAAAGGGATGAGCTGCAAAAAATATATCGCTGCGATTTTACTGTGCTCCGTGCTGCTGGCAGGCTGCTCTGGTTTTTCCGGGCGGGGAACGGACGCATGGGGAGCGGAATCCCCGGCATCCGGAGGAAGCAGCACGGAGGGGCAGGCCGTACAGGTTGTGCCCGAAACGCTTGCGCGTCAATTGGCTGCGGTACAAAGTGCGCACCCGCTGACGGAAGAATTTTTTTCATGGTGCGCGCAGGAGGCGCCGTCCGGTCTGCTGGAGGGAATAGATGATCGTCTCGAAGCAGAGGCCCTGTATTCAGACGCATGGTTCTATGACCTGTGCGGGATTTCTCTTCATGTGCTGTACGGCCGCTACTCCGGGCAGGACAGCGGCTCGAACTGGCATGAGCGGGAGGGAGGCAACGGCGCGGCGGAGATTATTTTTGCAGGCGACGTGAACCTTGACGATGATTGGGAGATTATGCGGCATTTGAAAGACAGCGGCGGCGGCGTGGAAGATGCATTTTCATCGGCGTTGTTAGAGCGGCTGCGCGGCGCGGATGTCCTTGTGGTGAACAACGAGTTCCCGTACTCCCGACGCGGCGTGGCGCTGCCGGGAAAACTATACACGTTCCGGGCAGACCCCGCAAGCACCTCTTTTTTGCGACAGATGGGAGCGGACCTTGCAGGCCTTGCCAATAACCATGTATTCGACTACGGACCGGACGCATTCGAGGACACGCTGGCGGCGCTGGAACAAGAAGGGATTCCCTATATCGGCGCAGGGCGAGACCTGGAGCAGGCAATGCGCCCCCAATATTTTATTGTAAACGGCATGAAGCTTGCCTTTGTCGCAGCCACCCGTGCGGAAAAATTCATTTTCACGCAGGAGGCGGGGGCAACACAGCCGGGAGTGCTGCGCACCTACGAACCCGATCTTTTCTTGCAAGCAGTCACAGAAGCGAGGAAGAACAGCGATTTTGTGGCGGCCTATGTGCATTGGGGCACGGAGAATACCGCTGTGCTGGAAACCGCTCAGCGGGAGCAGGCCCGCCAATATATTGAAGCGGGCGCGGACATTGTTGTGGGCGCACATCCGCACTGCCTGCAGGGCTTTGCATTTGAGCACGGAAAGCATGTTGCATATAGTCTGGGGAATTTCTGGTTCAATATGGATACGGTGGAAACGGGCTTCCTTTCCGTCAGAATCACAGCGCCGGGTGAGTATTCCGTTCAGTTCGAGCCGTGTATCCAGCATGGAGGACGTACCACACTCATGGAAGATGCAGAGGGCGCGGCGCTATTACAGTATCTGCGGGCGCTTTCGCCTGGAGTGCGCATTTACGCGGACGGAACACTGGAGCTGGAGCAGCCGGAGCTGTAGAGAAAGATCGACAAACAAAAGCACCTGCGGACGATGTGTCCGCAGGTGCTTTTCTGCCGGATGACGGTATGCCGTTCAAAGCTGCGGGGCAGGTTCTGCGGTAGCCAAACGCTTACGCCAGGCGCCGAAGCGATAGGCGACAGCCGTGAGCAGTGCGCCCAGCGACCAGGAGACCAGCAGGGAGATAAAGGTGGATTCCGGGCGCCCGGTGGGATACTCGGCGCTGCGTGTAAAGAATGCGATGCCGTAGGCAATGGGAACGCGGAGCACAACAGTGGTGATGATGGAGATCCACATTGGTGTCATCGTGTCTCCTGCGCCTCGCATCACGCCAGAGAGACACTGAGTAATGGACATGGCGATATATCCGAAGGCGAGAATCTGCATCATGCGCATGCTCAAATCTACCAGCACGGCTGTTTCGGTAAAAACGCCCATCAGTTGGCGGCCGAATAAAAGAATCAATGCAGTCAGGAAAGCGGAGATGCCGACGGCGATCCAGGTGCCCTGCTTTGCACCCTGATGCACACGGTCCAACCTGCGCGCGCCAACGTTTTGTCCGGTATACGTCGTCATTGCCTGTCCAAAGGTGAAGTTCGGCATCATCGCGAAGCCATCCACCCGCATGACGATCACGTTGCAGGCGATGACCATTTCACCAAAGCTGTTGGTGAGGGACTGGACCACAAGCATGGCCACGGAGAAGATGGCCTGAGTGATGCCGGAAGGCACACCGATGCGGATGATATTGGCAATGGGCGCGGAGCAGGGTTTCAAGTAATGCAGCGTCAGGTCGAACACGTCCCGCATGCGCAGCAGTTTCCACAGACAGAGGAAAGCGGAAATCGTTTGCGCCAGCACGGTGGCCAGCGCCACACCGGCCACACCCATACCCAGGCCGGCTACAAACCACAAATCAAGCCCTACGTTCAACGCGGCGGCAACAAGCAGAAAAACCAGTGCGGACAGGCTGTCGCCCATGCCGCGCAGCACGCCGGACAGGATATTATAATAAGCAAAACCGGCAATGCCCAGGAAATAGATCATCAGATAATCCGCGCACCAGTCGATGATGGAGGCGGGCGTGCTGAGCAGCTCGAGCATTGGGCGGGTGATAAGCGCGCCGATGATCATTGTAATGACGGATACGATGGCGGACAGTGTGATGCAGTTGCCAATAACGACGGAGAGCTGCTCACGATCTTTTGCGCCGTAACGCTGTGCTACCAGGATGCCTACGCCTGTGGCGACGCCCACAAAAAGCGCAAGCAGAAGGTTGAGGATGGGGGAGGCGCTGCCGACGGCCGCCAGCGCATTATCGCCGACATAGCGGCCTACGATGATGGAATCTGCGGTGTTGTAAAGCTGCTGGGCCAGATTGCCGATCAGCATGGGGATAGCAAACTCAAGAATGCGCTTCCAGGGAGCGCCCAGAGTCATATCGTGCGCGGAGAAAAGCTGCTGCAGTCTTGCAGCGAATGAACGTTTTCCCATGAATGGTTCCTTTTCCTTCCTTTTTGGTGTAATACAACAATTGTAAAGGGATGAAATTTATTTGTCCATAGGAAAATGTGCGCAGGAGACGGCTGAAACATGGCGTTTCGTGCGTATTTCATTCGGAAAAGCTTTACTGGGATAAGAAAAGGCCAAGGCCGGGCTTTTGCCCGGCCTTGGCCTTGTGTGGGAGGGTCTGCGTCAGGAAACAATGCGTTCCGCTGTATACACAGTGGAAGTATCCGCACGAATGCCGCCCGGATCGTACACATCGGCGATGATCTTTGCACGGTACACGCCGGAGGAAAGGCGCATTTCGTGCGCCAGCGCGGCACTGCCTGCGCCTCCGGCACTGAAGACGAAAATATCGTCCCAGGTGCCCGACCAGGTCTGTACGTTTTTTTGCAGCACAACGGTCAAACGTGCACTTTGCACAGCATTATACAGCTTGACGTGGGCGGTGATGGTATACTGTGCGGCGGTGCTGTCGATCGCGCCGCCGACAGATTGGATACAGCCTGTTTTGCAGATGATTTGTTGCAAGGGGCATCCTCCTTCAGCATAGCGTTCTTAAACCATTGTAATGTTCTATATACGCGGCATCCACACGATTTATGACAGAAAACCATCCAAACAAAAAATTTTTACATATGTGAAGACCGCAGGAGAATGAAAATAGCGGGCCGTATAAACCGACCCGCCACAGGCTAAAGTTTGAAAAAGGGGCGGCGGCTGCGCCCGCAGGCGCGTGTCGAAAAGCAACCGCGCTGGAAGCGCGGCTCTTATAGCGCGCAGACGCCCCTTTTTCATTTAAAATAACCCACGCCGTGCGCGGCGAACAAGGCCAAAAGCCCTGTTCGCAGGCAGCTTGGCGGAAAAGCGTAGCTTTTTTGCCAAGCTGTAGCGGGTGGTATAAAACCGGCCCGCCATTATATCATTTTAAAAAGCCCGCCACGATTTTTGCTTCAGCTTCTTCCTCTGTAAGGCCGAGCGTTCGCAACTTGAGCAGTTGTTCGCCAGCGATCTTACCAATGGCCGCTTCATGGATGAGCGCGGCATCGCCGCTGTTTGCGGTAAGTTCGGGTGCAGCCGTTACAGTACCGTTGTCTGCAATGATGGCGTCACATTCCGAGTGGCCTGTGCAGCGCGTGTTGCCAACGATACGCGAGCGGTAAGCCTGATGAGAATTTCCCTTGGCAACAGAACGGGAAATGAGGTCCACGCCAGAGTCCTCTCCGTCGAGAAAAACTTCAAAATCAGTTCGCGCCTGCTGGCTGCCCTCAGTGAGGAGCCGCTCACGGATATACAGCTTTGCACCTGCGGCCAGGGTGGCGCGGGTGGTGCGCGTGGTGTCATCCACGCCGCCGAGCTGCGAGGTGTCCATTTCCAGTATGGCGCCCTCTGCGAGCGTGGCTTCCGTTACGGGGTCAATGCTGCGTTTGCCGCTGCCGCCGCCCGTACCGATATGCTTTTCCAGATACACGACGTGAGCGTCCCGTCCCAGAAAAAACCGGTGGATTCCGTTGTGGCGGGCGGGTTCTCCGTCGTCGGTGTGCACACCGCAGCCAGCGACAATGGTCACGTCGGCGCCGTCACCCACAAAAAAGTCGTTGTAAACCAGATCATCAACATCTCCGTGAGTCACACAGGCGGGAATGGAAACGCTTTCGCCTTTTGTGCCGGGCAGAATGCGGATATCCAAGCCGGGGACGTCGGTTTTGGATTCTATTTTAATATGCGCGGTGGACTGCCGCCCTGCGCATTGGCCGTTTTCACGAATGTTGAACGCGCCGTTGAAAGAGCCGGCCCAGTCCGAAACGATGCCGAGCAATTTTTCAGTGATGCCGTTCATTGTTTTCCAACCTCCTTGTTGGGACATTGCGTGCAGCCGGCTGCGCCGTCCAATAACCCGGGCAGCACCAAGGCACGCGGTCCGGCCTGCTGTACTACACCGTCGGCAATGACTACGATTTCATCCGCGATGGCGAGAATGCGTTCCTGATGTGAAATAATGACAAGCGAACCGTCCAGATGGCTGCGTAAGTCGCGAAAAACGTCGATAAGCCCGGTGAAGCTCCACAGGTCAATACCTGCTTCCGGCTCGTCGAACAGCATGAAGCGCGTACCCCGGGCAAGCACAGTGGCGATTTCGATGCGTTTGATCTCGCCGCCGGACAGGCTGGCGTTGATCTCACGGTCCATATATTCGCGGGCACACAGCCCGACTTTTCCCAGAAGCTCGCACAGTGTTGCTTCGGAAAGAGCGCCTCCTGCGGCCAGTTCCACGAGGTCGCGCACGGTGAGTCCTTTGAATCGGACGGGCGTCTGGAATGCATAACTCACGCCGCAGCGTGCGCGTTGGGTAACGTCAAGCGGAGTAATGTCTTTTCCGTCCAGGAATATCTGCCCGGATGTGGGTGTCTCCAGCCCGGCGATCAGCTTCGCCAGCGTTGTTTTCCCGCCGCCGTTGGGGCCTGTGAGCACGACAAGTTTTCCGTCCGGAATAGCGAGGTCCATACCTTTGATAATTTGTCCGCCTTCCGGTGGCTGCCATGTGAGTTTTGATAATTTCAGCATACTATGAATATTCCCTCCTGAAGCCGGTTGAGCATATAATCGCGGCAGAATACTTCGTCGATGATGATGTGGAAAATGATTTCTATACTATTATACTCCACTTTGACAAAATGACAAGACTTAAATGAAAGATTGTTCAGATGCAAAAATGAAGAAAACTGGCAGAAGTGAAGCAGATGCGGTTGAGATAGAGCCGTCGATAACAGCGCTGTGGTATAATAACCTCAGGCCCGCCGCTTACGCGGCTGTGCACATTTTATGCGCTGATGCACTTTCGCGTATAGAGTTGAAAACATTGAATCATGCAAAACCGCAGCGGGTGCGGTTTCATTGTGGCCGCTTCGCAGCGTTCATGATATAATGATTCCACTACCGCCGTGTCGTGTTCGCTGTTTCCCGGCCAGAGCGCGTCAGGCCGCTGTATATGATTTTTATAAAAAGCAGAAAAGGAGCCGCCATGAAAGATATCGTCATCTCCGGCGCCCGAGAGGGCAATTTGAAAAGTATCTCTCTGCGGATACCACGGGAGAAGCTTGTGGTACTCACGGGCGTGTCCGGTTCAGGAAAATCCACGTTGCTGATCGATGTACTGTTCAATGAATGCCAGCGGCAGTATCTGGAGGCGATGGACTTGCAGGGAATCCGAAAGCCTCAGGTGGAAAGCATCCGAGGCGTTTCTCCGGCCGTGTGCATCACGCAGCGCGGGGCGAATCGAAACCCACGTTCCACTGTGGGCACTGTCACGAACATTTATACGGAACTGCGCATGCTGTACGAAAAGCTGGCGGTACGCAATTGTCCGCATTGCGGAGCTGCCATTTGCGCGGCGGACTGCTTTGAAACCACGGAAAAGCGCGGCGGAGATTTTTTTGTCTATATGGACTGCTGTGTATGCGGCAAACGCATGGATAAGCTGACGCGCACGCAGTTTTCCTATAACACCAAAGAAGGGGCATGTCCTGAATGTCAGGGGCTTGGCCAGACACTCAAGGTGGACCGAACGGGGGCGGTGGATGAGCGGCGTTCTCTGGAGGATGGCGCTGTGCGTTTTTGGGCACAGAAATACGCTGAATACCAGACGGGTGCGTTTTATGCGGCTCTGCGGCATTATGGGCTCCCTGTACAGCCGGGGACGGCAGTCGAAGCATACAGCGATCTGCAAAAGGCAGTGCTGTATGAGGGAACTTCCTGCTCTGCGCTGCAAGAAACGTTTCCGAATATAGCCGTGCCGAAAACTGTCGCGCAGGGCAGGTTTGAGGGCGTGGAACCGATGCTTTGGAGGCGTTTGCAGGAAAAGGGCGGCGACGCTAAGGGGATGGAGGGGTATTTCCTTCATACGCCGTGCCGCGCGTGCGGCGGCGAGCGGTTGAATCCTCTGAGCCGCGGCGCCGCTGTGCGGGACGTGCGTCTGCCGCAGCTTTCTGCGCTTTCGCTGGATGAGCTTCGCAGGTGGCTTGAAAAGTTGGAGCAGGAGCTGCCTTCCGCGCATCAAAAACTGGTGGAGCCGTATTTGCTGGATCTGCAGACAAAGCTTCGGCGCTTGTCGGATGTTGGTTTGGGATATCTTTCGCTGGAGCGGCAGGCGGGAACACTTTCAGGCGGTGAAACGCAGCGCCTGCGGTTGGCCGCGGCGTTGGACTCGGACATCACGGGGATATTTTATATGCTGGACGAGCCGACGGTGGGCCTGCATCCGCAGGATACGCAGGGTATGATCGATGTTTTGAAACAGCTGCGTGACAACGGCAATACTGTACTGGTGATCGAGCATGACCCGGATGTGATGCGCGCTGCGGACCATATCATCGACATTGGGCCGGGTGCGGGCCGGCATGGCGGACAGGTTGTCGGCAGCGGCACGCTGGAAGAGCTGGCAGCGCAGCCTGATTCTGTCACGGGCGCCTGGTTGGCGAGGCATCAGCCGCAAAAGCGGACGCCTCGGGCGGGGGACGGCAGAAGGGTGAAGATAAGGAACGCCTGCCTGCACAATCTGCAAAATGTGGATGCGGAATTTCCGGTCCGCTGTCTTTCTGCGGTGACGGGGGTGTCCGGTTCCGGAAAGTCCTCGCTGGTATTCGGCGTGCTGGCGGACGAGAGGGAACAGCGTACGCATGTTGCGGGGCTGGAACATTTCAGCCGTGTGGTGGCTATTGAACAGGAGGCGCTTGTCCGCATGCGCCGCTCCAATGTAGCGACCTATACAGGGCTGTATTCTGATATCCGCAGCTTGTTCGCGGCAACGCCGCAGGCCAAAAAGCTGGGATTGGGAGCAGGGGCTTTTTCCTTTAATACAAAAGGGGGCCGATGTGAGACGTGCGAAGGACTGGGCGTTGTTCCAAACAATTTGCTGTTTTTCGCGGATACGGAAATCACATGCCCGGTGTGCGGCGGCAGGCGCTTCGGCGAAAAGGTTTTGTCTGTCCGGTGGAACGGGAAAAATATTTCCGATATACTGTCGCTTTCCGTGGAAGAGGCGATGGAGATGTTTGCCGCAGAACGCAGGTTGGCGGCGCGGCTGCACACGTTGTGCGGTGCGGGGTTGGGCTATTTGGAGTTGGGGCAAACGCTCACGACATTGTCCGGCGGAGAAGGCCAGCGTCTGAAGCTGGCAAAGGAACTGATGGAGCAGGCACAGAACAATGTGTTGTATTTAATGGATGAGCCGACCGTAGGCCTGCATCCGCTTGACGTTGAGCACTTTCTCGCGCTGCTGAACGGTATGGTGGAAGGCGGCGCTACGGTGATTGCAGTGGAGCACAATCAACAGGTGATCGCTGCGTCGGACTGGGTCGTTGAGCTGGGGCCCGGCGGCGGGGTGGACGGAGGACGGGCCGTGTTTTCGGGGACGCCTCAGGAGCTGGCTGCCTGTACGGAGTCTGCAACAGGACGTTTTTTGGAAGGCTGGCAGCCCTAAATAAGCTAAAACGAACGCTCCGGCGCGCATTGCCGGGGCGTTCGTTTTGCGTCTCTTCAAATGTGTATATGGGAGTTTTGAAAATAGCGGCCTTTGTTCAAAGTGTGGTAAGCAGATATTGATAAGCCTTTTCCAAAAAAGTGAAATCGACCGCGTCAATATAATATTGCTCCAAAGCGTCATGGCATTCTTTGGCTTCCTTCTGAATGGAAGAAGCCTGTGCGAACAGCTCATCCACGGCGCGCTTATTGAAGTGCAGGCGCTTGCGGCGCAGCTTCAAGCCTTCCTTGTTGCAGAAGCGTGTGCAGTGGATGGTGCGTTGGCCGGAAAACTGTATCGGATGATATGAGTTGCTGGTGACAAAGCAAAGACGCAGTGCGGGAATGAACAGATGCTCGATTTTTTCGTATGGGCTCATGGAACAATAACAGGTTACGATGCTGTGTCCTTTCTGCAGCGCCTCCTCCCGCAATGCGTAGAGCAATGTGCGGCTGGCGGCGCCGTATTCGTCATCCAGTACTACGGTCGTGTCTGCAAGCTTTGCAATTGTATTACTGTAAAAAATTATCCCTTGTAAAGTCAATGCGCTTAACAGTCTGATTTCTTCGTGCGGAGCCTCTCCGGAGGAAGAAATGTAACGGCGGGAAAGTGTGCCTGCAAACGCGCGCGCCTTTGCGGTGTCCGTACAGGACAAAGCGACGCGCATGCTGTCCTGCAGCAGGCTGCCGGCAGCAGTGATATAACGTGTGGCGCGCTCAACCAATGCCTTGTTTTGCCGGAAGAGGCTGATGATCTCGCTTCGATGCGCTTGAAGTTTGTGACGGTCTACTGCACGGTACAGAGACACGATATCCTCGAACGCGACAGGATATACAGGCTCCAGCACATGCGGCGCGGTTCATAAACACACTTTTTAAATGAGTGGAGGGTAAAGCGGTCGATAGGATGAGCGGCTCCGCAAATTTTGAACACGTTGATGCCGGAAGGTGAAACAGCTTTACATGCGATCAGGGCGCTAAATGGATGCAATACTTTTTACCAGGTTAAAAACCGCATTGCTCAGTGTGGTGTTTATTGCTTCAACGCCGGCGTTGCTTTTGCCGGCTGCAGACAGGTATACTTTGATTTTGGGTTCAGTGCCGGATGGCCTGATTATCAATTTGTTTTGGCCTTTCAGGTGATACTCCAACACATCGGCACAAGGTAAACCGGTATTTTCCGCATTATAGTCGATTATCTTTTCGACAGTATACTCACCGATTTTTCCGGGAGGTGCGGCACGGAACTTAGCCATAATATGCTTTCGGATTTGCAGGCCGCTTTCGCCTTCAAAGGAAAAGCTTTGCAATGTATTATAATAATAGCCATATTCTTCATATAACATATTGAGAGCGTCCAACAAGGTTCTTCCGTGTTGTGTATGCCAAGCGGCCGCCTCGCAAATAAGCAGTATCGCATTGACCGCGTCCTTATCCCGCACGTGACCGCTGGAAAGATATCCGCAACTTTCTTCGAATCCGAAGATATAGCGATGAAGATTACCGGAGGCTTCAAGCCAGCTGATTTGTTCTCCGATGAACTTGAATCCGGTTAATGTGCGGTACAGTTCCACACCGTACTTCTGTGCCAGCGGTATAATCATGTCGGTACTTACAATGGTCGTCACAGCGAGCGGGAAAGCGGGCATCGTGCCTTGCGCAAGCCTTGCACGGCAGATATAATCAAATAAGATCACTCCCGTTTCATTGCCGGTGAGAAGACGGTAGCCTCCTTTTCCATCGGGGACGGCGACGCCGCATCGGTCGCAATCGGGGTCGGTTGCGATCAACAAATCAGGTTGGAGAATATTGCAAAGTTCCAGCCCTTTTTGCATCGCTTCTGGATTTTCCGGATTAGGACAGGGGCATGTTGGAAAATTTTCATCCGGTAATTCTTGTTCTGGAACAACGGTAAGGTGGGTGATACCGAGCTTTAAAAGCAACCTGCGGACACACTCCAGCCCAGAGCCGTTCAGAGGAGTATAGACGAGTTTAAGATTGGAAACATCGGTACTGTCGCTTATGCGCTGTTCGTAGACCGCCCGTATAAAATCATCCAAACAGCTTTCGGGAATATATGTGATACTCCCCGTACGGATCCCTTCATTGTAGTCAATTAAACGAATGTCGGCAAAGCAGTCTACCGCCTTAATGGCATCAGAAATTCTTTCAGCTTCCGCCAGATTGATTTGACATCCATCCTCCCGATAGACTTTGTATCCATTGTAGTCAGCCGGGTTATGGCTGGCTGTAATGCAGATGCCTGCTCCGCAGCCTAAGTAACGAACGGCCCAACTGAGCGCAGGCGTTGGTTCCAAACGGGGATACAGATGTGCTGTAATTCCATTGGCGGCCAGTACACGGGCTGTCTCATGGGCAAAAGCGATTCCGTTGCGGCGGCTGTCGTGCGCAACGGCCACATGTTTAGGAAGGGTAGTGGCATTCAGATAATTGGCCAGGCCTTGCGTGGCCTTGCGGATTGTATAAAGGTTGATTCGATTGGTGCCGGCGCCTAAGATGCCGCGTAAGCCGCCGGTACCGAATTCCAGCTCGCGGCAAAATCGGTCGGTGATGGAGGATTTGTCGCCTTTAATATCGAGCAATTCCTGCAAAATTAAATTTTCGAGGCCGGGCTGGTTCAGCCAACGGATATATAATTTCTGGCAATCATTCATTGATATCTCCTTATTCAACGGTAGCCACAGTCTTTTTTGCCTGTTAAAGTTTGGAGGGCGGTGTTGACTTCTCCATTTGTGACAGCGTCTTAGCACAGTCGGTGTCAATATACATAGATACATGCTCGGTACGACGCAAGATACTGGCGGGACAGGATTCATCAATTGGCCCAGTCAGTGTCGCATAGACGGCGCTTCCTTTTTTTGCGGTGGGGACAATGCAGAAGATGTATTGACTGGCAGCCAGCCGTGGGACAGTGACAGTCAGAGCGAAGCGCGGAACGGCATTCAGGGAAGGAAAACAGCCATCGTTGATCTGCTGCTGTCTGCAAATCTCGTCCAATTGAACCTTTTTGACAGATACTTCATCCCGGAAATTTGCAGTGGGCGGATCGTTGAACGCGATATGTCCGTTTTCGCCAATACCCATAAAGGCAATATGAGTGGGAGCTTTGTCCAGCAATGTTCCGTAGCGGGCGGCTTCAGCGTCAGGATCGTTGGCTCCGTTGATGAGATTGACGCTTTTAAATGGAACACGGCTGAAAATCGCTTCGGAAAGAAAATGCTGAAACGACCGCGTGTCGTCTATACCGAAACCTACATATTCGTCCATATGATAAGCGTTGATGCGCGGCCATTCAATAGAAGGAGTCGCAACAAGAGCAGAGAGAAACTCCTTTTGCGAAGGTGCGGCCGCAAAAATAATATTGATCTCATCTTGGCGGCTTAACAGATTCTGGATACAGGCAGCTGCTTCGTCGGCGGCCGCTTTACCCATTTCATTGCGTGTTTGATAAATTTTCAAATCAATTTTGTCGTACTTCTTGTGAATCATGATCGTTATCCTTTGTTTTTATTTGCTGGTGCAAAAGACGTAGGGGAGATAAAACTTCTTCGCCTAAAAAAGGCAGAGCTGAAGCAATTCATCCACTGAGGAAAATGCCAGGCATTCTACAGTATCGCTGGCCCCATAATAAATTTTCACGCTGCCGTCCGGTTCGGCAATGAGTCCTCCGGGGAAAACGACATTGGTCCGATATCCTTGGTCGGCTTCCCAAATCGTTTCAGGCGCCAGCAACGGTTGTTTGCTCCAACCAATCACACGGGCTGGATCCTCAAGGTCAAGAAGCGCGACACCGATAAAATAGCATTTCTGCCAACATTCGCCCCATCCGTTTTTTCCGCGGGAAGAGTCCCGGTGCACAGCGTGAAATAACGTAAGCCACCCTTTTGAGGTTCGAATCGGTGGCGCTCCGGGCCCCACTTTGTCGTTTGCATAGGGCACTTGTTCTACGGCGAGGAGCAATTGACTATCACCCCAATAGCGTAAATCCGGAGAACGGGAAATCCACATATCAAATCGATCAACTCCGTTCCTGGAATAAACGGGGAATGGACGTTCCAGCCGCAAATAGCGCCCGTTGATACGTTCAGGAAAGAGAACCATGTTTCGGTTGTCTGGTACGCTCAAAGAGAGGATGTCGATTTTCTCAAAGTCTTCCGTTACAGCGATGCCGCCTCGCAGGCCATGTGCAGTATCCATTGCGAAGCAGAGATAGCATCGTCCCTCCAGAACGGTCAGACGGGGATCGTAAATCCTCTGGATTTCAGGGGTTCGGAGCATTTCTGCATTCCACATGGGATGAGCCTGAACTTCCCAATGCAGGCCATCTGTGCTGAAAGCGAGCCCCAAGTGTGTTTTTTCCGGAAATCCGTTATGACAATCGTAGTCATCTCGGAAAACCATGACATATTTCCCTTGATATTTGGTGACTCCCGCGTTGAAAATAAGTTCTGCTGGGTATGGCACGTTTTCTTTGGTCAGAATCGGCCTACCTTCCTGATAACGAGTGATAACAGGACTGCTGAATATTTCCGGCATCATTTTTGGCATTGACGGCCCCTCCTTTTAAATATCACAGGCATTCGGCTTGCTGTAAAAGCCTGTGCCAATGGGATTGTTGTTCTGGTGTGGCTGCCGGATGAGAAAATGTTTGTTTCATGCCGATGGCTTGCGCCTTGGAATTTCCCATATCATGGTAAGGCATCAACTCAATCCCATCCAACAACGGGTATTGGCGATGCAGTGCAGCAATGGACTGGAAATGTGCTTCGGTATCGTTGCAGCCCGGTACAATAGGACAGCGTAAGCGTATCTTCGCGCCTTTTCGGTAAAGCCGGTCAAGATTTGCAAGAATTTGCGCATTGTCGGCTCCCGTGAGTTTTCGATGGTTTTCCGCAGATGCCGACTTATAATCAAACAGAAAAAGGTCTACGAGCCCGGCGATGGATTCTAAGGACGAAAAGGAGAGACAGCCGGCGGTCTCTACACAGGTATGCAGTCCATTATGTTTGGCTTCGATCAGAAGCCCCTGTGCAAACGCGGGCTGCAGCAACGGTTCACCGCCGGACAGGGTCAGGCCGCCACTATCCTGGTAGTAATGGCGGTCCTGCAAAACGATTGACATGACCTGTTCTACTGTCATCCGTTTGCCGTATACTTCCAGAGCGTCTGCGGGACACTGTGCCGCGCAGATGCCGCATCCACTGCAAGCGGAAAAATCGACATGGTGGCAGCCGTTGGAAAAGGAATGTACATGGTGTGGACAAAGTACAACACAATGTCCGCAATTGATGCACAGATGGGCGCGGTATGCGAGCTGTGGCTCGGGTGTGAGCCCTTCGGGATTATGACACCACAAACAGCGCAGATTGCATCCTTTGAAGAATACTGTTGTGCGAATGCCCGGACCGTCATATAAAGAGCCGCGTAGAATGCTGAATATCATTCCCGACTGCATGATCGAAGTACCTCCGTGTGGTTTAATACAGCGTGCGGCTGATCAATTCCTGCTGAACTGCGGGAAGCAATTCCACAAAACGGGCGCTGAAACCACCGACACGCACGATTAGATCACGATATGAATCCGGGTCTTTTACCGCAGCTTCCAAATCACCTCGACCCAATACTGTGATCATTGCCTGTGTGCCGCCGCATTCAAAATAGGTTTGCAGAAGTTGCTCGGTTTTGGGCCGCAACTCGCCAAACGCTTGATGTGTAAAACGCATGTTTTGCACAGCGCCGGCATGGAGCGCAGGAGTGAGTTTACACAGCGAATTGAGCATTGCGGTTAATCCGTTTCGGTCCATGCCGCCCACAGGATTATTGGCGTTGGCCATAAAAGTATTTGCCAGACGGCCGTCGGGGGACGCCCCTGTCGTTTGGCCGAAAAAGGTATTGGTTCGGTTGTTGATGATGACAACAAGATAGCTGTCCAGTCCATAACGCGCTGCATGGCTTCGCACGATACGGCAAAGATCCTCATGCAGGCGAACGGCAACTCCGTCGGCTTGAACGTCATCGTTCCCATATTTTGGGGCGTGAAGCAGGAGGGCGCGAAGAGAGTCGTAACCGTCAAAATTGGTCTGAAGGGCGTCGAGCAACTGCTGTGGAGCGATACGCTTTTGGTCATAGACAAGCGTTTTGATGGCGCACAGACTGTCGGCGGTATTGGTGTTTCCATAGGTTTCCAGCGTTCCGCCCAAATGATGTACGCCGCCCGAAAGAAGAGGGAGTCCTCGCTCAATACAGTCGTCGAACAACACGCTGAACAACAAAAAACCAGCTTGCTGCGCACAGGCCTGGTATTCCTGCTTTTGCTGCTGTGCCAAAAGCGAAGTCAAAAAAGTGAGTTCGTCAAGGTAATAAGCGTAAAACTCATCGAAAGTCTTGTAATAACAAATTGCAGGGATCTGCGACTGTTGAAAGGGATATCGATCACTCCGCAAGCCGGTCGTCAAGCATTGGTTGAGAAGGGAAAGTAGATTTAACGTCCCGCTAGGTGTACCGATGCTTTTGTGGTAGAGAACATACTCGCCGCAGCCAAATGGAATATAATCCTGCGCTTCGATTTCTGAAACAGAAAACGCATTGGCTACGGCCGGAATATTGCGTTCATCGTTGTAAAGAATGGGATAAGTGGTTCCATCAGCCAGCATATCCATTGCCTTATGCCACAAAAGGGGCGATAAATTCCGGTCGCACATCAAAGTCAGCTGAGGCAGAGTATCGTGAACCTCGTGGGAGACTTCCATTACAACAAGGGCGAATTCATCAGCCATGGAGGGGTCTGGTACATGCCGGCCCTTTCCGCCGAGAATCACGCGAGCGTCCATCATCAGATTCCGATCCTGCATGCACTTCCAGAGTGCTCTGAGGAGTTCCTTGCCCTGCTGTTTGTCCAGCCGCCCGGCCGCGATGTCTCGTGCATAAAAAGGCGTGAGATATTCGTCCATTCGGCCGTAATTAAAGGAGCCGGACAATAGTGTATATAGATGCACCAGTTGTACTGCATCACGAAAGGTCTGTGGAGGACCCACTGCAAGACGCCGAAGACTTGCGCCCATTTCCTGGAGTTGTGCTTGACGCAAAGCACAGCATTCTTTTTGTTGGGCATCAGCGGATGCGGCATAGGCCAGACAAATTTCCTGAATTAACGCCAAAGCATCATCCGCAGCGGAAAAAAAGGCGGGATTTCTGCTGCTTTGCTGTTGTAACAGCGTTCGCAATCCATTTAGGCCGTTTTCCAGCAGCTTGCAAAAATCCAGCTGAGTTCCCGAAATACGATACAACGGGTAAGCGGCGCCCGGAAGTGCCCGGTAGTTGCCGTGCGTCATATAGCGCCACTGATCGGCTGAATACAGACGCTCGGTGCGGGCTTTGGTGGTATTATGCTTCCAATAGTGGATAAGCTCCCACAATATACGCTGTTCCTCTAATGTCAGATTGGGATCGGAGGCCCATTCCTGCAAAAGTTCTTCGTCGCAATAGTATCCTACGCCTTGACCACGCTCCATTGCAGGCTGCGGCATAAAGCCCACTGGCAGCAACGTCATTCGGCCGGCCAACAGGTCATCTGGACGAATGGATTGCAGAATAAAAGAGAATTGCGTTCGCAGGCAGGCAACTTCTCTTTGGTAAGGTTCTGTTTCGGGAAAAGTTCGGTACAAATTAGTAAAGGCTTGCATTTGCCGCAGTTTTTCACCACGAGAAACGGGGCGATTTAAGATATTCATGTCAAACTCCTTCATTTGTAACGCGGCACAGGTGTGTATTTATTCTTTGACTGCACCCACTGTTACGCCGCTGATGATTTGACGAGACATGCAGAAAAACAATATCATAGTAGGAAGAATTGCCATTGCGATGGCGGAAAGCAACAAGGGGTAGTTGGTGTAATAACTGCCTTGAAAGCGCATAATGCCGATTTGAACGGTCTTTTCCAGTTCATTGCTCAGAAAGATCAGCGCAAGCATCATATCATTCCAAATGTTGAGAAAACTGAAAATCACCACTGAGGCAATGGAGCCGCGTGATAGTGGCATGATAATGCGCAGCAAGACGCGGGGCAAAGTGCAGCCGTCCATTACGGCGGCTTCTTCGATGGCAACAGGGATGGACTTCATATGCCCGATGAATAAGAACAATGCCGTGGGAAGCGAGGTTACTGCATAGATGAATGTCAACGCAACCCGATTGGGAATAGAAGTTTTACTCACAAGAATATACAGAGGGATTACGATAGCGTGAATAGGAATCATCAGACCCGACATCAAATAAGCTTGTGCAAGACGGCTGGCCTTCCAACGCATTCGGCTAAGAGCATATGCCGCAGGAAAAGTAAGCGCGAGGCATATGAAACAACCCCAAAAAGAGTACAGTAAACTGTTGAAAAAGTAATTTCCCATGTTGTAATCCCGGAACAGGGAAATGTAAGTACTTGGATCGAAAGTTTCCGGCATCGCCCATGGCTCACTGAAGATTTTAGTTTCATTCTTGAAGCTGCTGAGAATAATAAAAATGATCGGTACGAGAACGAAAAAAGCGGCTGCGCATAACACGCTGTAAAACAGAAAGTTGCTGCCGTAGCGTTTGAGTTTATCGTGATTCATCGCGCTTTCCTTTCTGCAGAGAACCCGCGATCTTGAAACAATGCGGTCAATAATTTAGTAACGACAATGCACAACACGAACAGTATCACGCCGATAGCGGCGCTGTAGCCGTAGTCCATTTGTAAAAAGGCCTTGTTGTACATATGGGACGCCATGACCTCAGTAGCATTAAAGGGACCGCCACGAGTCATAACGTAAACGGAATCAAAGGATTTCAATCCATTGACACAGACCAGTACGGTGCTGGTGAGCGCCACTGGTTTGAGCAGCGGCAGGATAATGCGTGTTGTGATCTGTGGAGTGGAGGCTCCGTCTATTTTGGCCGCTTCCACTAAATCCTGTGAAATATTGGCGATTCCCGTGATATAAATGACCATGTGATAACCAATAAACTGCCATGCAACCTTAACGCAAATTGCCGCCATTGCGGTCGCTTCTTCCGCCAGCCAGGAGTGTGTCAGCGTGTTTAGGCCAATGGCAGTCAAGGCTGCGTTCAAAACACCTGTAGGATTGTAAATGAAATAAAACATCAGCGCGACGGCAGTGCCGGAGAGGGCAACGGGCATGAAAATCAGGTTAACAAACAATTTTTCAAACCGTTTGCCTCGCGTCAGCATTACAGCGAAAATGACAGCAATAGGAATCTGCATCACAGCAGTGTACAAAACATATTGCAGGGTGTTTTTGATGGATTGGAGAAAAATATCATCCATTGTGAAAAGTCGTATGAAATTATCCAGCCCTACAAAGCGGGGAAGGTCCAGCAGATTCCATCGAAAAAAGCCCAGCGCTAATGATAAAATCAGAGGAATTGGTATAAGGCAGGAGAATATGATGAGAACAGGCGTTATAAATAATGCGATGATTTTTTTATCGCGAAGCATTCGATCCATAAGATTGCTCCTTCTATTGATGGTGAAAAGGGAGTGATGATCCAAAAGAGTAAGATGCAGGGCAGACCCCGCCCGGGTCTGCCCTGCGTTAAGCTATAAAGAATATGAGTTTTAGCCTTCCCATTCCAGCTGTGCGTTCTTGTTGAGCGTCGCGAACAGCTCGGCGGGATCTTTGCCTCCGATAATTGCCTGCGTGGTCTTATTGAACTCGGCCCCGAGATTGGTGCCCAAAAGATTGTCCCAGATGCCGAAAGACTCAGTGGTAGAGCCCAGAGCTTCATTCAATTCCTGCGTAATTGGATTCACCTTGTCAGGATCAAGCTCGATGCCGGTTGTGGCCAGCAGTGCACCGTATTCACCGTAAGCCTTTTGGCGCTCACGAGAAAACATAAAGGCATAGAACGCCTTGGCAACATCTTTTTTGGTGGAATCTGCACTGATGGCAAGGCCGCCGTCAAAGCTTTTGATCCAGACAGAACTGCTTCCCAAGCCATCTTCTACATTCGGGAAGTTGAAGAAACCGAGATCGTCTCCCAGAGCTTCATAGTATGGAGCGGCACGCCAGGTTCCGTCAATGTACATTGCGGCACGCGACTCTTTAAAGGAAGCCTGTGCTTCTTCTGCTTTTACCGCGTTTGCGTTAGGAGTGAAAAAGCCGAGTTCCACCATGTTGGCCAGCTCCTGTCCGGCTTCGATAAACTCTTCGGAATCAAATAAGGCTTGCTGCTCGATAAGCACTTTGTTATACAGTTCATTGCCAAATTTTCGCTGAAAATACATCGAATAGGGGACGGACCCCAGCCAGACGCAATCATTTCCCATGCCGATGGGGATGATGCCTTTTTCATTGCATTTTGCAACGATCTCTTTCAGTTCTTCATAGGTGTGAGGGACAGAAAAGCCGTTTTCTTCAAAAATGGCCTTGTTATAGAAAATAACTTCGCCGCTGCTCTGGCAAGGCAAAGCATATACCTTTCCGTCCACACTCCCTGGGACACGGGAGGTTTCCGGAATAATCTCCTGCATTTCAGGATATTTTTCGAACAAGTCATCCAGAGGTTCGATGCGGCCGGCCTCCACAAATGGCGTTAGACGTCCGAAGAGCCAAGCCTGGAAAACATCAGGTGCATTTCCTGCGGCAATTTCAGCGGTGATTTTTGTCAGATATTGCGTTGCGTCACCAATAACAGTAGGCTCAATGGTTACATTGGGATACATTTCCTGGAAAAGCTTGATGTTTTCCCGGTGCCAAACGCCCCAGTAGTCGGTGGGGTCAGACTCGTTTGCGGAGTACCAGAATTTGATTGTAACGGGCTCCTCCGAAACGGAGGCTTCACCCTGCGGGGCGGTAGAGGACGATACGGTCGGAGTTGGCACAGAAGACGGCGCGCCGCTACATCCCGACATGGAAAAAAGCATACAAACTCCTAACAATGCTGCGCAAATTTTCTTTTTCATGTTTTTCTCCTTTACAGAATAATTGTTTTCGCGCTTCCTCGGCAGAGACAGTGCCACGCTGAGGATCATTCGATATGCATATCTCTTGATTTGTATCCTAACAGACTTTTCAAGAAAGAAAAATCCTTAATCTTCATTTTTGTGGGTGCGATATTCAGAATTTTTGTGTATTTTATTTATTTTTTCAAATAATAGTTTATTCTATTAATATGAAATGATGATTTCCAGAAAGGCTACTCATTGGCGTCTTATGAAGAAAAGGAGGCTCTCGTGCGGCTGTTTGAATTTTGTTGGCAGTTTTTCCAAAAGAGAAGTTTGAGAACAAAACTGCGTATTTTGTATTCGCTTGTGATTGTTTCGGTGTTATTGCTTTCCTCTTGCTTTTTTTATCTATACTACCGAAGCACATTAGAAACACGTTCCGTCCAATATGCAGCCAATACACTGCGCCAGACGAAACATAATATTGAAAATAATTTGGAACAAATCGAACAGCTTTCTATGATTATGGTGTCCAGTAATACCTTGCAAACCTTTCTTTCGCAAGAAGATCCTTCCGAATTTTCAGCGATGGCCAAGGAGGTTGAAAAACAGTGTATCGATGTTATGGTTTCGCGTAATGACATTGAATCCATTCTGATTTATGCAGAAAATAATACTTTTGTGGGAACCAATAGATCGGATTCCTTTGCGGAAGAATATGAGTATATAAAAGCAAGCGCCGAATCTCGGCGCGGCCGTTTGGGCTGGCTGTACCTGCCAGGCGAGAGACCGGCGGTGCTGGCCGTCCGAACTGTTTATAGTACGCGCACCTTTCAGCCAATTGGCCTGCTGGTTATCCGTTACCGGCAGAGCACAATTGACCGGATTCTTGCCAACGAAGAAAATACCGCGGGACAAATCTACTTGTTGGACCGCAGCCAGCGTATCATCGCCAGCTCGAATCAAACTCTTTTGGACGAAACATTATCTCTGCCGGAAATGCCGCCGTCCGGCAGCGGCAACCAAACGCTCCCCATCCAGGGCGAACCTTGCCTCGTGAACTATTCGGTTTCCAGCTATAACGATTGGGTATACCTAAGCGCTCTGCCGCGCTCCGAACTGGATGTGGGGGGCATTTCCTTACTGTTGTTTGTGACGGCTACATTGCTGTTTTCAACGTGTCTGGGTGTGTTTTTTTCCAATATCATCGCCAAGAGTGTGGCGCACCCCGTGCAGCAGTTGGTGACACATCTGCAAAATACAGACATTCAGCAGCTTACATTTGCAATATATAATGACCAGGACGAATTTTCTTATTTGTTTAAGGCCTATAATGATATGCTCAGCCATATTCATGAACTTGTCAAAATCAATTATGAACAGAAAATACTGCGCAGTGAAATGGAATTGAAAATTTTGCACATGCAGCTAAATCCTCATTTTTTGTATAACACATTGGATACGCTTTACTATATGGCGCTGGACTGCAATAATAATGATTTGGCCCAGATCACCAAATCCTTGGCAGATATGCTTCGTTACAGCATCTCGGAAAGTTGCGCTCCATTATCATGCGTTGCGGATGAGATTCGTCATGCGGAAAATTATTGTACGATCCAGAAGATCCGCTTGGGCGAAAAATTACAGTTCTATTTTGATATCGATGAGTTGTTGCTTGACCAAAAGCTCCCCCGATTGAGTTTGCAGCCTTTTTTGGAAAATTGTATCCGGCACGGTTATGGTGGACGCACGGATCAAGTGCTGTCTATCGAAGTGACAGGTTTAAGGGAAGGCGATCAATGTGTATTTCAAATTACAGATGACGGAATAGGCTTGGACGATTGCGCTGCAAAAAAATTATCTCAAAGAATGACATCTGCCAATTTTTCTGACATCCATGAAATTGCCATCCCCAACGTAAATGAACAATTGAAATTATTGTTTGGAGAACGGGGGAAAATTACTTTTGAAGCCCACAATCTTTACGGGGGGGCGACTTTTCGCATCATTGTGCCGTTTTGTTCTACAAAGGAGTGAACGTCAGATGCCATATACAGCAATCATTGTGGAAGATGAACCCTTGCTGCGCGCCAGTTTTGTGCGCCATGTAAATTGGACTGCATGTGGTTTTACAGTTGCATACGACTGCGCCAGCGCCGAAGAGGCCATTGCCTATATGGAGAAAAAAGATTTTCCCGATTTGCTTTTTACAGATATTCGTTTGCTCCAAATGAATGGGATCGATCTTTGCCGTTATGTGTTCGAAAGGCATCCGCAAACATTTAAACTTTTGTTGACGGGGTATAGTGATTTCGAGTACGCAAAGCAGGCTATTGCCTATAATGTGAAGGAGTATCTGCTTAAACCGGTAGATCCGAAAGAAGTAGAATGTCTGCTTCGCCAATACGCAAAAGAGCTTTTTGGGATGGAAAGCAGAAATAGAGAGACACAACAGATGCGCCGATTGATCGAGAGAGACCGCCGGCGTTATACGGAAAATCTTTTGATTGAACTTGCTCGAAGCGCTGATGCCTGTTGGACAGAAGAGTCCAATCCGCTGGCTGAAGAACTTGGTCTGGTGCTGGAAAAAGGGTTTGTCTGCATCTGCTTAAAATATACATTTTCAAGACAGAGGGGGAGAAATCTACCCCTGGAACGCTCTGCTGTGCGGTTTCTGCGCGAACAATTGTCTGCTGGCCAGCCCTGTTATCTGTTTGAGATGGAACCGCAATGCATCGCATGTGTTTGTCCGGATTGCAACACGGAATTGACCGACTCGCTGCAAAGTGTTTTGGAGGAAACGGTCCGACTGCATGCTGGAGTGAACATCTGTGCAGGAATCAGTATGCCTCAATTCGGATTGAGAGCAATGCAGACGGCATATGAACAGGCTCTATGGGCTTGTGATCGTACATCCAATGTGTGTAATATAGTATATTTTCAACCGGAGTTGCGTCATGGGGCGCGTCATCCACACGATGCAGTAGATACTGTTTTGGAATATCTGCAAAAAAATTACGCGGAACCGATTAGTTTGGACAAATTGTCTCGTGTGGTATATCTCAATCCCCGATATCTTTGTACCATTGTCAAACAAGATACTGGCAAAACCGTTTATGAACATTTGACAAATATCCGGATTGAAAAAGCTTGTGAACTGCTTTGTGATCCCCGGCGAAAAATGCATCAAATTGCTCAGATGATCGGTTTCAGCGATCCCAAAATTTTCAACAAAACCTTCAAACGCGCAACTGGTAAAACACCCTCTCAGTACCGTAAAGAGCAGTTGGTCGATAGAAACAGCTTCCTCGAATGTTCTTCTTGCGACGACGGACAAGAGGATAACGAAAAAATTAGGGCAGAGGGCCGTCCTCCAGATCTTGACTAAAATCCCAATAACTTGAGTGGCATAGGGTTGATTCAATGCCTGGTGGGGTCAATTGAGGCAGGAGGTGAAGAGAAGCGCCCCGCTTGACGGAAAGTGTTTTACAGGATGATGTGACGGAGTTTCCTTGTCGACGGTGTCGTCACAATGAACTTACTTTGTGCGTAACATGATGTATCTGGCAGAGGGTCAGATATAAGATGCGGTGCCGATGCCCGCGGCCGTACCGGCTGGAGGTGAAACGGTTATGGCTACGCGGGCGGGTTGTGAGATAGGGGAAACGCCAAACAGCGCAGGGTGTGACAAGTATACCCTGCGCTGTTTTCTGATGCTGTTTTCATCAAACCAGATGCTCTTCAAACCTCTGTATGCTTTCGTTTTTACCGACCACGACGATGATATCATCCACCGCAAAAACATGAGCGGGATTGATGTCAGTCATCGTCTGTTCGCCGCGCTCAATGGCTATGATGTTTAACCCGAATTTGCGGCGCAGATCGGCCTCCTGTACGCTGCGGCCAACGAGCTTTTGCGTGATGCGTATCTCCGATATCTCAATATTGCTGTTGAGAGATATATAATCCAGCACGCTGCTGGAAAGCAGGCGCTTGGCAAGGCGCAGCGCCATGTCGCGCTCAGGGTAGATGACCTCCGCGCCGATTTTTTCCAGTACCGCGCCCTGATCTTCGCTGATCGCTTTGGCGATGACATTGGGCACGCCCAGACTTACGACATTGAGCGTGGTGAGGATGCTGGTGTCGATTTTTTCACCGATACATACGACGACGGTGTCGCAGTTTTGAATGCCGGCTTCCTCCAGCGTCTCGCGGCCCAGATCGTGCGCGACAAATGCGTGTTCGGTGTATTGGCGCAGCTCGCGCACCTTTGCCTCGCTGCTGTCGATGATCATTACGTCTTTGCCAGCGGCAGCCAGGCTTTTGGCCAGCGCCGTGCCGAAGCGTCCCAACCCGATGATGCCGTAGGACGCGGAATCCTTATTTTTTGCCATGCTTTTCTCCTTATCCAATGGTGATGGTTTCTTCTGAATACCAGACGTGCTGCTCCGTTCGGAAGGCCCAAAGCGAGGCCACAGTCAACGGGCCGATACGTCCGGTGTACATGATCAATATGACGATCAGTTTGCTGGCGGGCTGGAGCTGCGGCGTAATGCCTGTGGACAGGCCCACCGTACCGAAAGCGGATGTCACTTCAAATAAGAGCTGCAGAAATGTGAGGTCTGGCTCCAGAAGACACAGGATGAACGTGCCGCCGCATACGACGAACGCAGACAGCAGCGTGACGATAAAAGCTTTTTGGACGACTTCTCCGGCCACAGTGCGCCGGAACGCCGTGGGCATCCGCCCGGTAGCCGCGCTGCGCGTCGCCTGCAGAAGAGCGAACAGCGTAGTGGTTTTTATGCCGCCTCCGGTGGAGCCGGGCGACGCGCCTACGAACATGAGAAGGATCAAAACAAACAGGCCGGCGTCAGTGAACGAACCAATCGGATAGGTGGAAAAACCGGCCGTTCTGGCCGAAACGCTCTGAAAGAATGCGCCCAGCCATGTGACGTTTTCCGTCGCTTTCAAAAGCAGCGTGCCCAGAAGAATCAATACCGCGCTCATCACGATGACGACTTTGGAGTGCAGAGCCAGCGCGCGGAACGAACGCTTTTTTAAGATGTCGAGGATAACCAGAAAACCCAATCCGCCGAAAATGATCAGCCCAGCGGTGGTTAAGTTGAGCAGTAAATTGTTCTGATAAGGGATCAGATTTTGCAGCCCGCCGAGAATGTCAAAGCCGGAGTTGTTGAACGCGGCAATGGAATGAAATATGCTGATGCCTATGGCTTCCACCGGAGGATGATCCTGTACGAAAACCAGAAAGCTCAACAGCGCGCCCGCACCCTCGAAGCACAGTGTCATGAGCAGAATGGATTTGACAAGCCGTACGATGCCTTTTCCGTTTTCCATATTCATGGCTTCACGCACCAGCAAACGGCTTTTGAAACCTACGCGTTTGCCTGCTACCAGAATGAAACCGACGCCTACAGAAGTAACGCCCAGACCGCCGACCTGGATGAGCAGCGCAACGATTGTACGCCCGAACACGGTGAAATGATCCGCCGTGTCGATGGCGATGAGCCCTGTAACACAGACCGCGCTGGTGGAAGTGAACAGTGCATCAATGGGGGTGACCTGCGCGCCGTCTCGAACAGATACAGGAAGCATCAGCAATGCGGCTCCGGCGAGGATCACCAGCGCGAAACCTGCGGCAATCAGGCGGCCCGGAGGCTGCCTTTTGATGAAATTCATTTATTTGACCTTGCTTTCACAAAATATTTTACGGAATGTTTTGCGGAAATGATCACGCCTCCTGTGAGGAGAGCAGCCAGATCGCTCCGCCGCCCAAGGCAAGTGAAAAAAGGCACATAAGCCATTGCGGGACGGAAACAGGGAAGCCGGGAAACAATTCCGGCAGAGAACCCAGCACAAAGCCTAAAATCAGCAGATAGGTTTGCTGCGGATGCTTTTCCATGGCGCGTTCCAGCAGCTTAGTCGTTAGTATAATCCCCAAAAGCACGCCCGCACCAAGAGGGAGCAGATAGGGCAGATAAAGGCGGCTGATGGATTGGATGACTGTATTGTACATGTCCATCATGAGAAGAAGATAAGATACGCTGATGCCCGGAAGAACAAGTGCAACAGCCGCGACCAGGCCGGCGCAGATCAAAAACAGCGCGCCGGGATTTTTCGCTCCGGAGGCGTCTGCTGCTGGCAGAATGGAAAATAATGCAACGGCGCTGAAACCGACCACGAGAAACACGGGGAGCCGCCAGGAGACGCTGTGTATCTGTGCTTTTTTCAGCATCATCGGCGTGCTTCCCGCCACCGCGCCGATGAAAAACCAGCGGAGCACGAGAGGATAACGCTCCAGCAGGTAAAGCAGCGGATTGGCGAACAGCAGCATCCCGGCACCGCCTCCCAGAGCAAATAGAAGCAGAAACAAGGCATTCCTTTTTTTACAGGCAAAAAAGGAACTCACCGAAGTGATGAGTTTGTCGTATATACCCAGGATCATTGCCATGGAACCGCCGCTTACGCCGGGCACAAGCATCGTGCCCCCCCCACACAGCCCTTTCAAAAATATTTTCAACCAGTTTTCTTTCATAAGCCTCCTTGTTTTCAGCGGTTCCAGTTTGGAAAAGGCACAGCCAGCGCCTCACAGGCGCGGGCCATGCCCTTTTCAGTGTCCGCCCTTTCAGGGAAAGATTTCCCTGAAAGTCGGCGGACGGAAAATCCGCGAATTGCAGACAGTATAGCGAACCTCTTTATGCAATGTCAATGAAGATAGGCTTTTTTTAACGAAGCCTTTACGGAGAGACGTTTGAACGGCATTCAAAACAAAAACAATCTGTCTCGGCACGTTACCATTTAAAAACTCCGAGCCACTTGCTATACAGCGTTTGGCTCGGAGTTGGAAATGTGTGGTTTTCGCTTTTTTATGCTGTAGAGGCGGATATTAGAGACGGATATCGGGCCAGACATCTGTGCCGCACAGAGCTGAGGCTACACCGAGATACGAACAGATCGTGGCCGCAACAGCACCGAATCCATCAATGGTTCCCAGTGCGGTGTCCGGTGTTACTTCCTTGCCATATAGCAGAAATGGAACATATTCTCGAGTGTGATCGGTTGTTCTTGTGTAGGCCGGGTCGCATCCGTGATCTGCTGTAATGATGAAAAGGTCTTCGCTGCGCAGCATGGGAAGAAGATGCCCTAAGGTTTTGTCAAAGGAGGAAGCGGCCTCTGCATATCCATCGATATCTCTTCGATGGCCATATAACATATCAAAATCCACAAGGTTTATAAAAGCGAGACCATCAAAGTCCGTAGTAACGAGATTCAACAGACGTTGTTGTCCATCTGCGTTACCGCTGGTGGGAAAACTCTTGGTGATGCCGCTGCCAGCAAAAATGTCATTGATTTTCCCTACGGCAATGACGTCTTTTCCGGCTGCAGACAAGTAGTTCAGCATTGTTCTGCCGGGAGGTAGCAGAGAATAGTCGTGGCGGCGCGGCGTACGCCGAAAATCTTTTCGGCAGGTCCCTTCAAACGGCCGCGCAATCACGCGGCCTACGCCGTGTTCTCCAACAAGTATCGAGCGTGCGGCACGGCAGTATTCGTAAAGCTGGTCTACTGGGACGATCGTCTCATTCGCAGCGATTTGAAATACGGAGTCTGCTGATGTATATACAATGAGTGAGCCGGTACGCAGGTGTTCCTCGCCGAAGTCCTTGAGGACTTCGGTACCGGAATACGGTTTATTGCACAACACGGAACGGCCGGTGCGTTGTTCAAATTTTTGGATGATCTCCGGTGGGAATCCGTGAGGGTAAGTAGGGAGAGGAGATGAGCTTTCCAATCCCGCAAGCTCCCAGTGCCCGATGGTTGTATCCTTTCCCATAGAGCGCTCGCGAAGACGGCCAAAAGCTCCCAGAGGTTTAGGGAAGGAGGGGAGAAAATCGATCCCATCCAGATTGAATAGTCCAAGTGCGCGCAGGTTAGGACAGTTAAAGCTGCTGCTCTGGGCAATGGAACGCAGCGTGTTGACTCCGTAATCGCCGAAGCTGGCGGCATCCGGTTCCTCTCCAACGCCAAAGGAATCAAGAACGACCAGAAAAACGCGTTTAGCCATGAAAAAACCTCCTTAAGGAAAATATCCCCGTGCAATGTGCGCGGGCTTTATACCTGATACAATGTCACGCCCCGTTCCTGCAAGATATTTCGCCATTCGGGAGAAAGGCCGGTGTCCGTTATGACGATGTCAATGTCTTCCAAATCGCAAAAATAGGCGGAACGAACCACGCCGAACTTGCTTGAATCTGCTACGAGGATATGCTGTTTGGCAGACTGCAGAATAGCACGCTTGATCGGCACTTCATAACTGTTGGCGCAACTGATGCCCAAATCTTCATGAATACCTGCAGCTGAGATGAAAAGTTTGTTGGCACGAATGCTGCGGATGAAATTGACACCGTCTTCTCCAGCAAACAGCTGCGTTCGAGGATAATAGTATCCGCCGGCCAGGGCAATGTTCACATGAGGGAGACGGCACAACCTCTCCAGTGTGTTACGGGTGAAACACAGTGCCTCGAAATCCATTTCCGGAGGAATCGCCATCGCAATCTGCTCTGTGGTGGTGCCGGTGTCAAAAATCACGCAGTCTCCGGGAACGATCATTGTGGCGGCAAAACGTCCGATTAGTTTTTTTACTTCGTTTTGCACCTGCGTTTCATTCAGCAAGTCGTATTCCTTATCCAAAACCTGAACAGTGTTCCCGGAATTAGAGACCAAAACACCGTTTACGTTTTTTACAAGCCCGCTTTTTTCAACAGCGGCAAGGTCCCGCCGCACGGTCATCTCGGATACATGCAACAGCTGCGCGATTTCTTTAATGGGGATGTAGCCGCGCGAATTTATAATCTCTACCAGACGGCTCATCCGCATTTCTTTTTTGCCCATTTCAGAAGCCTCCTATGCTTCATTTTGTAATAAATAATAACACTATTTTCATAGAAATTCCATAATGTTAGATATTTAAATCTAAAATTTAACATTTTGGCCGCGAAATGAGAAAATATAGGGCGATATACCAAAATGAAAAACTCATTTCTTATTAAAATGTTAGAAAATTGTCACATGCACTTGCTAATGAAAAAAACAATGCGTATAATTGTGGCAAAGAAACAAAACATTTTCGGAAAGGAGGTTTTTTTATGGAAAAAACGGAGATATTAGCGCGCGTAGACCATACAGCTTTAAAATCAACTGCTACATGGGAGGATATCCGTCTTCTATGTGAAGAAGCGGTTGAATATAAAACAGCTTCGGTCTGCATTCCCCCGTCCTATTTAAAACGGGCGCGCGCAGCTTTCCCGCAACTGAATCTATGTACAGTGATTGGATTTCCACTGGGCTACAGCACGACGGCGAGCAAAGTCTTTGAAACGAAAGACGCCGTTACACACGGTGCAGATGAGATCGACATGGTGGTTAATCTGGGCGATGTAAAAAATGGGAATTTCGAGGAGGTGACCGCTGAGATCATGGCGGTTCGGGAGGCGGCGCAGGGGCGTCTGCTGAAGGTAATCGTTGAAACATGTTATCTCACTAGAGAGGAAAAAATACGCATTTGTAAATGCGTGACGGACGCTAAGGCGGATTATATCAAAACGTCCACTGGCTTTGGTTCTGCAGGCGCACAGTTGGAGGATATCGAGCTGTTCCGCGAACATATTGGCAGCGATGTGAAAATCAAAGCAGCAGGGGGAATACGCACCCAAGAGGCGATGGAAGCATTTTGCCAAGCAGGCTGCAGCCGTATCGGATGCAGTGCAGCCATAAAGGTACTATGCGGCAAATAAAAGTTGTGCAAGGATTTTTGAAGTGCTGTGAAAAATGTTATCTATAAAAGAAAGGTAGTGTCTGTTATGGAATTGGAAAAGGGTATGATGTATCACATTCGCTTGAAAAAAGGCGACGTGGGGCGCTATGTATTGCTTCCTGGAGACCCGTTCCGCACAGATCTGATTGCTACATACTTTGATGAACCGAAATTGATTGCACATAATCGGGAGCACAAAACATGGGTCGGCAAACTGGACGGAGTCCCGGTGGCGGTTACGTCTACTGGTATGGGCTGTCCTTCTGCCGCCATTGCGTTGGAAGAATTGATCAAGTGCGGCGCGGATACTTTTATCCGGGTGGGAACGGCAGGGCGAGTTTGCGACGCAGCCTTTGATGAAACACTGGATGGTGTTATCAATACGGCTGCGGTGCGGGATGAGGGTACGACGATTCATTATATTCCCATTGAGTATCCGGCGGTGGCGGACAGACACCTTGTAGACGCACTGGCGGTGGCGGCCGAAAATCTTGGGTATCACTATGCGGAGGGAATCACACAGTCTAAGGATTCTTTCTATGGGCAGCACGAACCGGAAAACATGCCGGCAGAGGCGCGCTTGAAAGAGCGATGGGAAGCATGGCGCCGCGGCAATGTAATGACGTCTGAGATGGAAGCGGCTGCGCTATTTGTAATTTCTTCCATCCGCGGATGTCGTGCTGCATCAATTATGTCGTTTGGGGATATGAAAAAAACAGTTGAAGTAGCGCGCGACGCGCTGAAGATTCTGATTCGTCAGGACGCTGAGAAGAAATAGGCTCAGAAAGGGGTGTTCGTAATGGCTTTTGATAAGCATGCGTCGCCGGATACAAAACAGTATCATATTCAGGTGGCGCGCGGCGAAGTGGGGCGGTATGTGTTTTTGCCTGGAGATCCGTTTCGCACGGACCTGATTGCAAGTTTTTTGGAGGATGCAAAGCTAATCGCCCACAACCGGGAGCATAAGACTTGGACGGGTACGCTGTGCGGCGAAAAGGTGTCGGTCACATCAACGGGTATGGGGTGTCCTTCCACCGCAATCGCGGTAGAAGAACTCATCAAGGCGGGGGCAGATACATTTATCCGCATTGGAACGGCAGGCCCTGTGCGGGACAGTTCAGACTGCGAGCGGTATGACGGCGTAATCGTCACGGCAGCCGTACGGGATGAAGGCACGACGACGCATTATATTCCCATTGAATATCCGGCAGTGGCGGACCGGCATGTGGTGGAGGCACTGTCGCGAGCAGCACTTGCGAAAAAGCTTAATTATGCGGAGGGGATTTCTCAGTCCAAAGACTCTTTTTACGGTGAGATTGACCCGGATTGTTCCCCTGTGAGCGGACTCTTGAAAGAACGCTGGAGGGCTTGGCAGCGCGGAAACGTAATGTGCTCGGAGATGGAGTGTGCGGCGCTCTTCATCGTCTCATCCATTCGCGGAAAACGTGCAGGCGCCATTATGAACTGGGGCGATATGAACGAGACGATTCAAACGGCCTGCGATGCGGTGCGCCTGCTGATTGGGCAGGATAAGGCGAATTCCGAGCAGGGCGGCTAGGGGGAGAACATGAGTAAACCGATTATTGAAGTAAAAGATTACAGCTATCGTTACGCGTCTACTGAAGAACTTGTGCTGAAAAATATTACGTTTACCGTCAATGAGGGCGATTTTGTGGGCGTGGTAGGCTGTAACCGCGCGGGCAAGTCCACTTTGTGTAAATCCATCGTTGGGATATTGCCTTTTGTATCCGGCGGCGATTGGAGCGGTGAAATTGTCATTGACGGCAAAAGCTTGAATGATACGAAGGGGAACGGGACGACAGACGTGGTGGGCATCGTGTTTCAGGATGCGGAAAGCCAGTTTACGCAGCAGACTGTGGAAGACGAAATTGCTTTTGCAATGTGCAATTTTGGGTATGAACGCAACCAGATGCGCGAGCGCGTAAAATTTGCTGCGGAGGCCTGCGGCCTGATGGGAATGCTGGATCGTTCGCCCTATCATTTATCAGGCGGCCAGCAGCAGCGGCTGGCTGTGGCCAGTATCCTGGCATTACAGCCCAGGGTTATCATTTTGGATGAATCTACTTCGCAGCTTGATCCAATTGGACGGGATGAAATATTCCGTCTGGTGGGGGAGCTGCACCGGCTGGGCAAAACGGTCATTATGGTGGATCACAATATCGAGAAAATTGCGGATACCGTAGATAAGGTAGTTGTGCTGCATGAGGGCGAGTTGGTCGCGTATGATGAGCCGCATATCGTGTTTGGAAACAAAAATCTTTTAAACGAGCATTTCGTACGTGTACCACAGGTGACGGATGCTGCAATTGCACTGCGTGATCGGCTTTCTATTGACGGCAGGTTGCCTATCACGCTTCAGGAAGCGACGCCTATTTTTGCGCTGCTGACACAGGGAGGTGTATGACCCATGGCACAGGTAGCGATTCGCACTGAGAAACTGGTACACACCTATCCCCGTGGTAATGTTATGGCGCTGAAGGGCGTCGATTTGGAAATCTACGTCGGTGATATACTCTCTATTGTGGGGCAGAACGGCAGCGGTAAAACAACACTAGTACTCTGCCAAGTTAGAAATTACAAAATAATGGGATAAAGCTTTCTGAGTTTACATCTGGCATCACAGGAGGAAAATCTCCAATGGACAGTAGAACAAGCGGCATTTCTGTGTAAAGTCCATGCGTTG